>LLEO01000068.1_pt1 | contig 19357 bp, 30 predicted proteins | sample 595861 | NCBI WGS metagenome assembly LLEO01 (sample SAMN02919315, study PRJNA255460) | bioreactor metagenome | biome: chemostat; feature: culture 2012_25.1; material: sediment; isolation source: day35 25degC chemostat 2012 inoculated with Wadden Sea sediment taken from... | place: Germany: Bremen ... | reverse complement strand
GAGCACCGCAGCGATCTCGCCACTGTTGGAAATCCCAGCAGTTTGAAGCGTCTGCTCCAGATGCTGCTCTATATTCGTATTCCGTGCCATTACAGCAGACTTCCTTGTCCTGTTGGGCTGATATCATCGGCATCCCGCAGCCCAAGAAACACGGGGAACCGAGGGGCGTCCTTCACCCCGATTTTGAAGTATTTGTATTTCACAATCTTGCCGAGCAGATTGTCGCGGTCTTTCCAGAGATCCTCCCTCATCTGGGCGGTAAATCCAGTTCCAATTCGGACAGACTGACTCGCCGATTTTGCAAAGTCCGGGTTCATGTCCAGGCTGACTTCAACTGCACCAAGCGTGTCCATCGGAACAAGGTTCTCTTTATGTCCAGAATGCTCTGTATAGCCGAGCGCGTTGATTGTAGCCTCGTTGCCGTTGTGGAACAACTCATGAACGCCAACGATACGGCCTTCTGCATCGTCAAACCGTTTCAGCTTGATAAGCTGTCCCTTGGTCGGCGTGCCACGCCCTTCTTTGTAAAGTGCATCCCGTCTCCGAAGGATCACACCTTCATGACCTTCGCTGAGCCGCCGCTGCTCGTACTCGTTGAGCATTTCCATGTCATGTAGTAAAGCATTAGGAACGATTTCAACCCAGCTAGGCAGGTTGGACATTCGGCCCAAGAGGGAGCCGTACCGTTCATCAAACGGCGAGAATGGGTCATTCCAGATGTCAAACGCATGAAGCCGCGCATGAACAATGTCTTCGCTCTCGTAAGACATTACTGCCGAACTGGTTCTCCGGTACGCATCTTCTGCGGTCGCATCTCCCACGATTATCTCAGCATCTAGACCGATTAATCCAGGAGTATTGCGGACGAGCGCTTGCAACTCGTAATTGCGAACTGGCTTGAGGCTGCGGGTGTAGAGGTAGCCATCCTCAGCGACCAGGACACGGATGCCATCCAGCTTGGGCTGCGCCCAGAACGGGAACATCTCGGAGTTCTTGGCTTCATCCCACTTGCTTGCGAGCATCGGCTTCATAAGAAGGTTCCCTCCACAGTTTTTCACCAAAGGGCAGCGGGTCAGGGTGTTCTGTCCCAACGTGCAACGCTACCTCAGTTCCATATCCACAGACAACACGTCTGGCGCGACGTGCTTTCGCCATATTGTCGTAGGTGCCTTCTTCAAAGCGAGTTGCTTGCTCGCCTTCTTTCGGCACATAGTAAAGCGCCAGTGTTCTCATCCGAACGTACTCCTCATGGTTTGCAAGACTGACGTCTGCTCTTCGGGTGTAAGGTCAAGCGTCTCGAACAAGACGCGCCCTTTGTGCGGGTCGGCCTCGGCTTGTTGTTTGGTGACCTGTTCGTCAAACAGAACCAAGCTGCTATCAAAGCAACAATGGGCTGTGACTGACCAAGGTATCATCCATACTTTACTTAGCATCATATCTCCTGATAACTGCTCACGATCCTAACGTCACGCGAAAGCCGCAAAATTTTTGGCTAACACGCAAAACCATAAACCCTGACGCCAAACCTGACCACTGTTACCTATCCAGGCGCTGGGAGGCCATCGGAGCGCATCCAGGAGGCGCACGGAGGCACCTGCGGCCCCTACCATGCCCGCCAGCCCAGCAACCGCCCTCCAGCGGCTTCTGAGCGCTCGTTAAAAGGGTGGTTCTGTATCAATTGGTCCCTCGTCGAGGTCCATTTGCACTGGATCTTGCCATTCCACTTTCCCGTGCAGCTTTTCCCATGCGTCTCGGCATTGCGCCAGCGTACCAAAGTCGTAGAACGATGTCCGTTTGGTGGTCCTCTTTGGGTGACCATAATCATCCAGGACCTCGATCTTCTTTAGCTTGCGAGGCTTAGATAGGTGCGGACAGACCCGGTGCAGGAAGCGCCCAAGGGAGGTCTCGTTGCCCCTGCGGTTGAAACGCCACAGTTCCATGTATGTGATGAAATCCTTGGTGACATCATCCACAGCAGCGAACCTCTCCCACTCCTCGTCGTGTGGCAGGATCACACCTTCTTGCAGCTTGCGGAACCACCATTCCTCGTTGAAATCCAGCGACAGCAGTTTCTGTTCTTGGAGAGCATCTGTCTGCGGTACGTTACGCACCTGAAAACCAGTCAGGTCTATTGATTGCAGGTAATACAGAAGCGCATCGTACCCACCATCTTCAAGCTGGTCGTTCATGGCTGCAAAGTATTTCGAGTCTTGCCGCTTGTTGTCGCCTACATTGAGAACAAAGTACCGTCGTTCGTCTCCGGTGGCACGGATAACATGCGGGTCGTTTGATGCCATGATAACGTGAACAAAGTTAGGCTGCGACTCAACATCGTAGCCCTTCTTTTCAATTGGCAGTGTGTCTCGGTAATCAACATCTTGAGCACGCTTTCGTGCTGTTTATCACCAGCAAAGAAGGCTTCGTCTGCGAACAGTAGGCAGCAGTCTTGCAAGTGAGCGTTGAAGTTACCAATCAAGTGCTTCGCGTTGGCAATGTGCATGAAGTGTCGCCCAAACAGTTTCCCGAATGTCCGCGCCATCCAGCCTTTACCAGTACCTTTGCCGCCACGAAGAACGATAGCGACCTCGCCAGCAGATGCAGGTTCTTGAACGACACGCGCCATCCAGTGTACGAGATAGTTGTACCATAGTTCGTTGCCGCCGCACACGTTGTCGCGCAGGTGATTGAGATACAAGTCGCAGCTTCCAGGCTTGGCTTCATAAGCGAACCCGCGCCACAGGTTGTAGACACCTTCCTTCTCAATGAGTGGCATGAACCGCATGGTATCGTACTGTCGGCGCATAGGATGCTCGAGCCAGTATTTACCGAGCGGCTTGGTGACATCTGCACCATCCTTGGTCGTGCCTACCTTGACCTTCTTGTTCATGTACCGTTGGTTGATGCTATCAAAGGTGGACATGGTCATCTTCGTACGCTTGAAGGTCTGACCATTGTGCAATTTGATGTGATCGTCGAGCTCCTCAATCACTGCACACTTGCCGCCAATGTTACCGATGACAGCATGTCTGTCGTTCATCATGAGCAGGTTGGGGTCTTCACTGTATTGCTTCGCCCTGCCAATCTGGCGACGGGCATACCGATCGGCACCTGACTTGAGTTCAAGCACACTTGCTGAGATCTGCCAGCCGGGATCGGTTAAGATGCTGTAGATTGTGCTGTCGGGTACGCCGCAACGCGCCAGCGAGCAGCAGACGTCAAAGACCCAAGCAGACCGGGAGTTGTCTTTCTCCTTGGGCTGATCAGGGTGGTAGCCTTGGGCGATAATGATCTTGACCCTGTCTGGTACTGAATACTCATCCAGTTCAGCGAGTTCTTGAATGCGTTCTACTTCGCCTTGTATCTCAACATTTCCATCGCCGCCGCCAGCCATCATGGAACCGGAGGTCTGTACCCCAGCGGCTTTCTTAAAATCTGTGATATCGTACTTGCGCTTGGCATCAAAGTCAACCAACGAGGCAAGCTGTTCAACTCTGCCTTTCTTGCGCTTCTGTGGGTTGGGTATGTTGATTGTCCCAGGAAGGCGGCAGATACGGTCCACGTTGAAGCAGTGATCGCCTCCGAACACAGACTCCAGTCGCTTGTTGTATGCCTCGAACTCCTCCCAATTGGCTTCGGTCCCTTCAATTACATAGGGTTCCTTGAGCGCCCACAGTCCCCAATAACCATTGCCTGAGTTGATGATCGCAGTCGGCTTTGGTATGCCTTTCGGCAAGTTGTTGGTGAGTTGGGACAGCATCATTTTCTTGTCTTGCTCAAGACCATCAGCGTCTGTTGCATCGCTGTCAATATCAACGTGCAGCCACGGCGCTTCTTTGACATCAACCTTGTTCGGCTTGCTGTCCATGTCCCGCATCAAGTTGTTGATGCTGAAGTATAGGTTGCGATTACCATTCTCACGTTCAATGAACTGACGTGCATCGTCCATCTTGGTGAACGTCTTGAACGTGACGGACTTGCGGTCAGGTGCAATTGCACCGAGTGTCCAGGACCCCTTGGCCTTGAACAGTTCCAGAAACTTGATTGCTTTGTTCGTATCGCCTTGCATTATTCCGCCCAATATTCTATCAGTCTATCGCATGGTGCTTTGCCCTGTTCCATGAGGTTGTACCAGTAGCGAGAGACTCCAGCCTGTTCGGCGCATTGTGGAATTGTCCAGCTTGAGCGCCGCCTAAGAATGAGACATACCTCATGATTATTCAGTTCATCAAGGGCAGGCATTGTTTTGAGTTTGCATACTGTGTCCTCCCTTTCTAGTGCTTCGTACTTCTTGCGGGACATGCCCAGGAACGCAGCGGCCTCGGGTTGGGTGAGACCGTTACGCTTTCGCCAGATCAGTAGGTGTTCGCCCAATGAGAGGGCGGATACGGCGATGTCAAGAAGTCGCACAGTTCGCTCTGCGGTAGTGACCTCTCGAAAACCTTCAGCGCCCACTCGTGCATCTGTGGTCGTGTCATGTTGTCCCATAGGTTATTCACTTTCAACGTGGTTGCAGAGTAAAAGAACCACGACGTACTGACTTTGCAACAGACCAGACTGACGCCGCCGCGCTTCTCCCCTGCGGTAGCCCCAGACTTGCTGTTCTTTGGTCCATGGGTGCGGGAATTTCACCGGGTTGGTGTCCGCTCCTTTGGGCCATGCTTTCAGTGCTTTGCATTCTATCCATCCACAAACGTAGTTCACATCAGGTATGCCGAGACCGGTCATTGGCGACTCGATAGCGACAGCGTCTAACGGAGAGGCACGCTTGATAAGCGTACCTTTCATTGAATTCTCAGACATGTGATATGCTCCAGGTGGTGTTGGCTTTTACCCTAGCGCGGCCAAGGGCAAAAGACAACAATCAACCCTTCTCGATAATCGGCCTGACAGGTCCTCTTTTCTGGTCCTGATACTTGCCCTCGTAGCCGACAGTATCTTCGTCGACAAAGTGAAAGATCACCTGAGCGATTGGCATTCCACGTTTGATCGTGATAGCCTCAGTTCCATGGTTGGTCAACTCCAGAGTCAGCCAGCCTTGCCAGCCCGGTTCAATCACAGTGTTTTGACATGCGAGACCGAGACGCGCCCACGTTGACTTGTCGTGGACAATGCCCAAGACGTCAGGCGGCATGACGAACCGCTCAATCGTAGAGGCAAGCAGGAACTGACCGGGCAGAAGCTGAACACAGTCCATGTCGCCAGTTGCATCGAACTCCACCCGTACATCGTAGCCCGCTGGCCCGCAACCGAAGGTGAGACCTTCGTGCCGTGTCCGACCGTAGAATGGCTCCATGATTTGAAGCTGCTGGATTGTTCTTCCGCTGAGTATCATGTTACACCAGACCTTTCTCAATAGCGAGCCATTCAGGAAGAGAGATGACCCATTCACGTTCGTCCCATTCATGCTGGCTCTTGGGTATCCAGATGAGATCAACTTGGTCTTCTGAGAATTTGAAGCCACGGGCTTTCTCTGTCTCAGCGTGAACAGTTGCATTCAAGTCGACGATCTTCTCCATATTACCCTCCGATTTTGCAGTAGGTTGCGAGAGTCTGCCACAGGCTCTCGTTGTGAAGGCGTGGTGCGACCTCGGCCTCGTAGCATGGTCCAACATCAGATCGTGCAGGTCTTGCGCTTTCTTAAGACCAAAGCCGTTGATGTGAATTTCCAGCGCAACCTGACGCAGATCAGGATACGCTTTGACCAGCGCCTCCATGAACTCGAACTCTGCACCTTCGCAGTCAACTTTGGCAACGTCAACGAACGGGTGCATCTCTTTCAAGGTAGCAACAGATATCAGGCTGATCGGCGACTCCACCGGCCACGGCGCGAGGTCGTGCTGCTGTTTCCTGGGTTCTTGCCAGTCTTGCTCAGGTACAGAACGCCCTGTCCGCTCGTGCTGCTGTGAAGACCAGCGTTGTGCAGAGTGTAGGGCTGCTCTTCCAGTTGGGTTCCGTAAGGCTGGTGTTGAGTTGCAGCATACGAAAGTTGTTGATCTCCGGCTCCAGAGCGATGACGTGAGATGCGTTGTGTTGGAGAGCCCAACAGGAGAAGCAACCGATATTCGCACCGACGTCCAGAACGATATGCCCTTCCACATCGAGACGACCGTAGCTGCGGTTGATCTCTTTCATGACGTAGTGATCGTAGGTGCCTTCACGTCCCATCAGCGGATAGGTAAAACCTTTCGCTTCCATGTTGAACGTGTTGCGCTCTTCGAACTCACCGTCTACAAGTACCCCATATTTCATCTTTATACCTTTCTGCATGAGGGTTAGTATTGGATCCAATCGGATGGACTTCATCACCGATTTTTGGTTTAGTCAACGCTTTTGATTTCTCCCCAGCTTGGGCCGCACTCTGTGTCAACCTTGAACGGCACCCATAGCTTCCCAGGATACGCAGTTTTGATGCAGTCTCTCATCATATCACCAGCCGACTTGGCATCAGCGACCGAAGCATAGCTACCGTCTGTCTCGTCATGGACTTGCAGTTGCAGGAAGTGACCAGCCCTATCCATTTCAATGATAGCTTGCTTGGTCTGGTCTGCACTGCTGCCCTGAATGATCCGGTTCAATGCCTTGTGCGTATAGTCATACGAACCATCGTCGCGGCGTTCAAAGTTGAGGCGTCGCCCAAGGATGGTCCACACGCAGCCCCGCGCCTCGGCTCTGGACGATGCAGCCTTGGCAAGTTCGCGGACGTAAGGAACCTCTTCGTCAAAGCCATCAAGGATAGCCTGTCCTTCCTCGCCAGCAAACTCACGGACAAAGCCTTTCTGCATCTCGGTGCGGAACTCCATAGCTTTTTCCTGGTCATCGAAATACTCTACACGTTTATCTCGACCCCATCCCCACGTGACTCCCCCATCTCGTAGGCTTGCCGATGTCGTGACACAGCTTCGGTCCGCCTTCACCGTAGCACACACCTAGGAAAATGTTCTTGGAATATCCACGGTGAACCTTGAAGGCACCCTTGGGGTCTGTCTCCATCCAGTGCTCGACTTGCTCGTCGCCGTACACCAGTCGGGTCATCATCTCGTGGTTATCTGTGGTCGGGTCGTTCTGGTATCGCTCGGCAGCTTCTCTTGCACGGGGCAGGTCCATGACTGCGGCGAAGTGTGTTGTCCAGCGTGGCTCTTGCTGCGAGTAGTCGTTGCAGCCCCAGATCGCGCCCTCTTCTGGGATAAATATCTTGCGCCATTCACCAGCTATCTCAGGATCACGGTCAGGGCTTGGCTGCTGTTGCATGTTTGGGTCAATGGCTGAGAGTCGCCCGTATCTCACACCTTTCTGTTCGCCGCTCTCGGTCTCCGCTGCAATCTGTCGGAACGAGCAGTGAAGCCTACCGTCTACCGAATACTTGCGAATGCTTTCAGCAAAGGTGGTTCTCAACTTGTTTACTTTGCGTGCCCGAAGGATAGCTTCGCAGACAGGATGGTCACTTCCGCCCAAGAGGAAGCGGTCAATTTGCGGAGCGCCAGTGCTGGTCCGGTTCAAACGCATCCCGATAGCTTCAAGTGCGGGAGCCAGAGCGCCGGGTTTCCAGACATCACCGTAAGCGATCCTGTGACCTGTCTCGTGCTTGATGTAATCCAGTGCTTTCTGCTCTTCAGTAGTTGACCACTGTTCAATCTCGCCTAGCTTGTCGAAGTCAATGCGTACACCGCGCCGCCTCATGCGAACCAGCACGGGCAGAACATCAGTCTCCAGGTCCCATATCTGTCGCAGACCGTCCCGGTCGATGATCTCTTCCTGCCTCTGGAGCAGTTCCAGCGGCGACGTTACGTCTTGTTCGGCATAAGCCCCCACGTATCTCGCCGGTAGACGCCATAGTCCCTTCTTTGCATCGAGACCGTGAGCGCGTGCAGCTTCCACGAGTACGGACTCGTCCTTAGCCTCGATGCCATATCGCTCTCCGATATTTGCGAGAGAATAGGAACGATGCAACTCGTAGATGAGAGGGTCTGCAATTTGAACGTCACGGAACCTTGCAGACGAGTTCCATTCAAAGCCGTCTGAATATCCATAATCAACATCGTAGGAGAGGTTGGCTCCCACGTACTCTCCATCAAACTTAGCAACTTGCTCTCTAAGATATCCGAGTACTGCTTCCATAGGGAGGTTGTCGCCTCCTTCATGGCGGAATGGAAGGTAGTGCTTTGGGCCTCCATCAATCGCAAATCCCCATCCCACCGTGTATCCGTCGCGGATCGCGCCACCACCGAGTCCGTTGCCGATTGAGGGGTCTCTGGTTTCCGCATCGATCGAAATCCTTTTTGCACCCTTCCATGAAGGAAGGTCACTCATTGAAGGTGGTCGCCAGTCAGCCTCGGGCATGAAGAACCCAAGCTGGAGAGCGCCACCCTTGTTCGGGTCTGACTTCTTACGAACTACCATCAAGCATCACTTTCATGAGGGTGTGAATGTCATTCTGTTCTCTGGCCTTACTCTCCCAGAAGAAGCCAAGTTCTACGATAGCCATGGCAGGAGTTTCTGCTTCTCCGAAAAGCTGCTCTCCATTGTGATGGACAGAGGCTCGCCACTTACCGTTCGGCATTTGATCCACTGATATCTTATGGCTCATTAAGACATTTCTCCACAGCCACGACCGACGCTGGTCCCATCGTCCGAGGTGAAGTCCTGCCAGGACACCCAGCCCTTGGGACAGTGAAAGCCCCAGTCGCGCACCTTGGGTCCGGTAGCGAACAGGCTGATAGCACGCTGGCCGGGGATCACCTCCAGACGGTGGCTGTCTGTCGGCTTCCGATGGATGATATCGCCAGCTTTGCGCGTGAACACACCCTCGGGAGTATGTTCAATGTAACTGCCTCTCAAGAGCAGCGACGTGTTCTCCCCACGGATGGTCATGCAGCGCACGGTCATCATCGCTTTTGCGAATGTCGTGCAGGTACAGATTATACATCTCGTTACGAGGGATAACCCACCAGCGGAGCAGGTAGAAGTCACCGATAATGAAATCAGCAACGCGAGACTCCATGAGCCTGTCAGCCCAAGCGCCCATCTCTTCAAGTGATGCGTAAGGTAGACCCTTGCCCATTAAATATCTCCTTCGTGCCAATCATCATAGCCAAACGGCGCTGGGTGGTTAGTTCCCGACCCCTCAGAGCGCCCTGTGGACGCGCTGGATGCTGCGCCCTGCCCTACCGTGCCACCAGCTTGTCCGTAGGCCTCCTGGACCTGCTCTGCGTGCGCCACGGCCATGTCCCGCACCTGCCTAGCCTTGCCAATGGCTATGCTGAGGTCCGCTTCGTTCTGCCAGTCGGCAGCAGCCCACATGAACTCAGCTTCAATGCCGGTAATCTCGTTGATGTCGAGCCAGTGCCGTGTCTTCTGTTGGGCAGTCTCCATGTACGCCTTATCACCAAAGAACGAAGTGTTCTTCAAGCGACCTTCAAGGAAAGCCTCCTTGGTTTTGATCAGATAGTGGATTGCTTTGTCCACATCTTGCACACCCCTTCTTGCCGCGCCAGCGTGTGACGTACTTGGTCGCCGCACTCTCAAGATAACCAAGGCGAATATCGATCGCCCAGTCCCAATGCTGATACTCACTGCGGTAGTGGTCGCCGCCGACCTGCATTTTATTTGCGATGCCTTTGTCGCATACGCACATGCGCTTGTCGTGACCACACTTGTCACAATTACTGTGTCCCATCATACGTCTCCTAAGTCAGGAAGCATTGTCCAGTCATCGCCGAACGAATTCCAGTATGCGTCGATCACTTTCGGTGCAAACCGTGCAGCATCGCGTTTCACATACTTGTGTATCCGCTCGAGCATCACTTCCAGGTTGCGGTTGCCTAGCATTATTTGGTCTCGACAAAACAATGACAACTCAAATATGTCAAGTCCTTGCAACCATTTTGTCTCCTCGGTGCCGAGTGATATAGCATGGTCGTACCCGACTGTGTCCACGAGGATATCGTGTTCTATTTGGGCGAGAGCATCTTTGTCCACCACCCCGAACCACTTGGGCGGAGCCGGTATGTCACCGGTCAGGCGCTCGGGTGCATCGTGTTCCAGGATAGCCCCAAACAAGAGGCAGCGGCGCATCAGGGTACAAGACCCGCAGCATGGAGAGCATGTTGTAGACATGAATGCCGACGTTATACTCCCCGATGATGGGGACGGTGTGGCAGCGACGAACCGCCCCTGCCTCCCGCATGAACTTGATACGCCGCGTGTCTGTGTCCACGTGGTGATATATATTCATGATCCTCTCCGGAGCAACCATTCCTTGCAAGCACGCCGCCAGTCCTCGGCAACGATACGGTCTGCATGACCGAGGGCATTCGCAATACGATCAGGGTTATTGGTCTCTTTCCAAGCCATCCAGGACTCGAACATCGGCCCTGCAACCTTCTTGAAAAAGCGATCACGGAACCCCATGACTGGCCCTTCTGTCATGAACATGTCCAGGTCCTGGAACCATGTTTCAATGTCAGTGTTCACGATGGGGAAGGCTTTCACTTCTCCGAGCGCATAGGGATCATGGCCGGGGCAATGGTGGGTGACTTCACCATGCTTTTCAAGAGTGTTCTTGTAGCCATGAAAGTTCGTGCTGATCTGCCAGTAGTTGCCCATCGGCACACCGACCCACGCGGCCATGACTTCCTGCAAGACCGAGAAGTGAACAGCGTTCGCACCGTAGGCACCCCAGATCATGTCGTTGCTGCGATTGAACACAGTCATGTCCAGCTTGCCATACGGGTTGATACGGAACGTGGCGATCAGGTTGCAGGGGAAATCCTTGCCATCAAACCCGAGGTCTGCTTCTGTGTCCCACATTTGCAGGACAATGCGCCTGTCGTCTGGGTTCTTCTTGAGCAGTTCGGCAATGGTAGACAGTTGATCCACCACTCCGAGTTCACGACTGATACCGTCGGGCATCTGTTCCCGGTCCATGAAATGGTTGCGCCAGCGATAGCCATACGCACCGTGGAAGTTGACACCATCGTCGGTATAGTTGGCGATGTTCTTGGCGAACAGAGAAGGGAACTCAACATCGCGGCGACCAGACAGCATCCAAAGGCTTTCCATGAAGTGGAAGTACGGGTTGGCATCACGTTCAGGAAAGAACATGACCCGCTCCTCTGGGTGTTTGTAGAGAGTTGTCACCGGCCCAGGAAAGACCGAGACCGGCCCATTGCGGGAGTCACGGCTGACGCCCTCTACTTCCAGTGCTTGAAGCCCAAGGAGAAGGGCTTCGCTTACGTTTCTCGCGGATATGACTTTCATACCAGAACTCCATAGTGGTCGAACATCAGGTTTCCGTACCGCTCGGCAGTCTTGCCATCAACGGTGCCGGTCTCAGTCTCGGTGTTGCCGTGCGCCAAGTCAACAACTTTCTGCGCCACTACCTTACGATCAAACTGGCCGAGCAGGTCGTGCGCATTGTCACGATAGTAGGTGGCGGCTTTCTGATCCAGACCACTGGCCGACAGCACGATGTCAGCATAGTCGATCGGATCACGGGCATGGTCCAGGTCAATGTAGTGAACACCAGCCTGGAACAGTTCGTCGCCCATGTGTTTCGCATGAGCAATAGGGATGGAGCCACGGATCATGGCGTCAACCACGACGCGGTTCCAGTGACCACCCATCGCGCTATACTTCTTGGACCACGATGGATCAACCAGCGCCCGCGACATGCTGAGCCACTTGTCAACCTCGTCGTTGGACCAGTAGCCATGATGAACCATGCCGTTGTCTTCAGCAGCTTGCCAGATGCGTTCGCCGTTGAAGTCACGCTCGGGGTCGTCGTGGAAGTAAGCGTCCTTGCACTTATCGATCGAGGTCATGTATTGATACTCGATACCCTTGCCAGCGATCTCGCGCAGTTCGCCCGGTTCTTTGGGCGGCATGTACGCGATAGCCTGCACCAGTTCATGGACATGCTTCCAAGCCTTGAACGTCTGCATGGAGACGAAGCCCTCGTGCATATCGTCCCAGTCATTGATGGTGCGAATAGGGTTGTGCTGCGGGTTCACCACCAGCGACCTCGGCACCGGCACCTTCGCAGCGCCGTTGTAGGCAGCGCCATGGACGCAGGCCAGACCGCTCAGGTGTTCAGCAATGTGATAGATGTGCGGGTAGCCTTGCGGACAGTTGCCATCGTGAATGAAAGCAACCTGTTTCACCTCTGGTTCAAGGGCATACAGTTCAGGCCAGAACGAGTTGCAAGGTGGTTCTTGTTCTTGGGTACGACAGGCACCGTCCAGACCACCAGATCAAACTCGTTAAGGAACTGGCGAGCGGCCAGCAGACCACGGGTTGTCTTGTAGGAGAGACGCTCGGGCTTGCGAAAGTTCCAGCCCTTACCTTGGTCGTGGGGAACGCCGCTTGGGCCGATTTCAAAACTGCCGGAGCGGTTCTGCCCGTGAGCATTGTCGGCGTAAACAAGTTCAACAAGCTGGGCATCGTGCCCCAAGTCCTTGAACCCGCCAATCAGTTGTTCGGTATGGTTGATAATGCCCCCAAGGTCCATGCAGGAGTGGAGGGCGACACATATTTTCATAGCTGTCTCCAGGGTTATGCAGTACGCCCCACCCTAGCAGCGGGACGCACAAAAGACAACTTTACTTTGTCAGCTTCTGAAGAAGTATGTAGACACCGATAAGGGGCCAGATCAGAATGATGATCGCAGTGTTTATGGCGAGACTCCATGGAAGTGGACCTCGTTTACCTGCTTTCATTTCCTTCACATACCATCCGAGGAATGCCAGATATGACACGCCCCAATAGAGTGCGATTATGAACCACCAGTCCATTTGTATTTGCTCCTCGGCTTGCCTTGCCCAAGACGGACCCGCTCATACTTGTCGAACTCGCACAGGCCGAATTGGATATCGGTGGGTGACAGGGTGAACTCGTGCCCAAAGAAGTTATGCTGCTCGCCCCAGAGCCACATGATACAGGAGAAAGCCTTATCGTTCTTGAGAGGCTTTGCCGTATCGTCTCCGAGAACACGGGCAGCGCCACGCAGAGCGCCGGGACCGATGGGCGTCCAGTCGTTCCAGTCCGATGGGAACGTGAAGCCGAGTTCGTTGGGTTCCTCGTGATAGTTCTCCCAGAAGCCAGTGTAAGTCGTGTCCAGCAGAACTTCCTTGGTCATGAAGCCAGTGCCACCGAAGCCCCTTGATCGGACGCATCATGTCGGCCACTTCTCGCCAAGACTGAGAGATATCAGCATGGTTGCAGATCAGGTCCGCGTTCGCCTGAAGACCCTTGAGAAAATAATCAACAACGACTTCCTGCTTGGGTGCTGAGATGCCTTGGTTTGTAATGACGTAGGCACCTGTGAACACTCTCTCGCGGTTGGCAAGTCTGTCATGTGCGGTCTCTTTGACGTAGTCCCAATGACCTTCATCCATGTCTCCGAAGTCAGTCCAGCCGATAGCGTTGGCGAACTCATAAGTCCCAAAGTAGCGGAACGTAGCGCAGTTCATAAGAATTGCGCGGCGATCGTCGTTGAAGTGTTCTTTGTAGAACTTCTCCCTCAGTTCATTGCTGGTCCGGTCGTGTTGGCGGCGGACGTTGGTGAATTTGAAGGTCTGAAGAATTGGGTCTTCAGTCCACGGAAAGAAATCGCCCGCCTCTTTACAGAGACGGACGTTCTCGCGTTCAGTGAGGTAATCAAAGAACGCTGGTGCGCGAGCAGCGTCCATTATTCGGCAGCCTTGGCCTTCGCAGCTTCTCGGCTTCTTTCTTGGCCTTGGCTTCCTCGCGCTCTTTGGCCTTTGCGGCCTTGGCTTCCTCGCGCTCTTTCTTCTTGGCTTCACGCTCGGCTTCGCGTTCCGCCTTGGCCTTCGCTTTGGCCTCGGCTTCCTGCGCCTTGGCGACGTCGGGGGTCGGTGCGGCCATGCTTCTCGTACCACGCCTTGCGCCGCTCGGCATACTGCTCGTCTGTCGCGGCGTGGACTTTCATGTAGCCTTGCTTCTCCCAATTGTAGATGTCCCAGGGAAGCGTGCCTTCGGTCTCGTGCGCATCGATGATGAGCATCCCGTCCTTGTAGTTGCCCGAACGGTGCGAGCGGTCCTCTTCACCGTCGAAGGGCTTCACGATCTCGACCTTGTCGAACATCTTGCGCGTCGGGCGCTTGATATGCTGAGCCTCGGCCGGTTTCGCCAGCTTGCGTTCCTTGGGTTCTTTCTTCGCCTTGGGTTCCTTGCCCTTCGGCGCCTCATCGCCTGCCGACGCGTCGTACTTCTGCAGCGCCTTCATGGTCTGCGTGACTGCGGCCGACTGGTCTTTGAACGACTTCACGGCGGCGACGCCGAGGTTGCTCGCGATCAGGTTGCGCAGTTTCAGCAGATCGTCGACGGACATCGCCTCGAGGTCGGCTTTGGTGTACGATTTGTCAAGGAATTGGATAGCTTCGGTGGTCATGATTGACTCCAGTTCTACAGTATGTTAAGGCTCGTGTTTGCAGCCAGTGTTCGAACAGTACCCCGTCGAACATCTGGCTGCAAGCGTTATTTGTCTAGCCGGTGACGGTTTTAGTCCTCGGCACAAGCCCCGGTGCGTTTGCCTGTTTCAGGATCCCAACCGCAGGCACCGCCGTCTTCCAGCGAAGCCATTTCGTCGCGGTCTGCCTTGACTTCTTTCTTGGCAGACTGGATCGGCTCGTCGTACTTTCCAGCCGGACGGTAGGTCGTGCAGCCCTTGGCACCACCTTCGTAGGCTGCGAGGTACAAGCCTTTGAAGTCTTCAAACGAGAAGTCGCTGGGAACATTCACCGTCTTGGAACAGGCCGAGTCGATGTTCATTTGGGCCGTACACAGGACACCGATATGTTCGGCGGCAGTGATCTCTCCACCCATGACAGTCTTACCATGAACGCCCAAGTGAGCAGCACCATAGTCCGGCACAGTGACAATGCGATGACCACCCGGCACGATAACGCGACGTGACTGTTCGTAGTCAAGGACCGGCTCGATACCAGACGAGATGTTGTCTGCGGTGAACGAGATGGTGCCTGTCGGTGCGATCGAGGTCAGGTGGCTGTTGCGGATGCCATACTTGCGGATCATCTTCTGTGTTTCAGGCCACAGTGTCTGGATGAACTCGCTCTGCATGTAGCGGTCTTCGTCGAACAGCGGGAACGCGCCTTTCTCAGCGGCCAGCTTGGCAGAAGCCTGATAGCACTTGTTCGTGATGAACTGCATGATCTCGTCTTCTTTCGCCAAGAACCCATCGCTGCCGTAGGGGAGACCCATGGCTTCTAGAGCGTTGGCGACGCCAGTGTGACCGAGACCCATGCGTCGCTTCCGTTGGGCTTCCAGACGTTGCTGGGGCAGAGGGTAACGGCTCCGATCGATGACATTGTCCATAGCGCGAACCACGGCAGGAATGTCGGCTTCCAGTTGATCGGTATCGAACCAGTAGTTCCCGTCGCATCTTTGCGCAGGTATTTCACCCAATTGAAGCTGCCCAAGAGACAGGCACCATACGGAGGGAGAGGCTGCTCGCCACAAGGATTGGTGGCTGCGATCGTCTCGCAATAGTAGAGGTTGTTCATCCGATTGATCTGGTCAATGAACAGGACACCCGGCTCGGCCCAGTCGTAGGTTCCACGCATGACCATGTCCCACAGAGCGTGCGGGTCGACCTCGCGATACACGCGCCCACCGAACTGGAGCGGGAACGGCTTGCCAGAAGCGAGGCATTCCATGAACTTGTCGGTGATTGCGATGGACATATTGAAGCCGCGAAGCGACGCATGTCCCACGGAATGTTGTCGTCCAGAACTTGCTTCGCACGGATGAACGCTTCGATGTCGGGATGATCGATACGCATCACCAGCATTTGTGCGCCGCGTCTGTTGCCCGCAGAGGACGTCGCCCGGCAAACAGCATCATATATAGGGGCAAAGGCAAGAGGACCGTCTGTGGTGCTCTGCACGCCCCTGATAATGTCTCCGCTTGGCCGCAGGCTGCTGATGTCGTAGCCCACGCCACCACCCTGACGCATCGTGATAGCTGCGTTCTTGGCGGTGTCCATGATACTGAGGGGAGGGTGTTGTCCGGCTCCGAGAGCGGCGATCTCTTCTTCGGTGGGTCCGTCTGTGAAACTGTCGTGGATGGTAGCCATCACAAAGCAGTTGTAGAGAGTGACGTTCTTGAGGGAACCTGCCCCTGCCTGAACGCGACCCGGTGGCATGAAGCGTTGATCGATGCTGATCTCGCGGAATGTCATGTAGTGTTCGTGTCCGTCTTGAAGAAAGCCCGACCAGCGGTTCGCTGCTTCTCGGAAGTTCTCATTGTCGCCGCGATATTTCTCTGCGTGGACGAGGTCGCAGTCTGGGTTCGTTGGCCCGTACATTTTTCGTTGCTCCTGTGGTCTCATTGTGTCTCCTTCAGTGCATATCAACGACGGTCACGTCTCGTGCCGCACGGGTTATTGCTGTATAGAGCCAGCGTGATCTCGCTTGCTTGTTTCCCCAGCTTTCATCAAATACTGCAACAGAGTCCCATTGGGAACCCTGTGATTTGTGAACGGTGAGGCATATCCATAATCAAACTCTTGCCCTTCAGACCGGAGCCAGTATTGGGTATCTAGTTCCTTTCCCTTACCGAGAAAGTGTTGTTCCAGGGCGGCAACTTCCACGTCCCCCGGCTTTGGGGTTGTCCTGGGACCGAACAGACATGTGGACCTTTCCGTCCATCACACCGTCTATACCAGTAGCTTGGAAGATAGCGCCGTTTAACAAGCCTAACTCACTATTGTTGCGGAGGCAAACCAAACGGTCACCGACTGTCGGATATATGTCTTCAATGTTCATGAACTGACGAACACGCTTGTTCATGGCGTGCCGTGTCCTGTTCTTGCCGACCAGAAGCTGATCGTAGTTGAGGACAGTTTCCTGATCCAGCTTGGTGCCGCTCGGGTAAACGAAACAGTTCTCACCCCAATCGCCACATTCCAGTCGCTCGCCGAGACGAACTTTCGTAGCCATGCGCAGGATGGGACTTTCTTGGGCTTGACGATGGATTTCCTCAAGCATGATGTCAGGCTTAACGTTCTCGGTAAAGAACCCAGCAGACCCGACAGGCGGCAACTGAGCAGGATCGCCCAAGACAAGGACAGGCACACCGAACGAGAGCAGGTCTTGTCCCATCTGTGCATCAACCATAGAACACTCGTCAATCACAATGAGCGGAGCATCACGCAGGTCGCTCTCTGTGTTCAACACGAACATAGGCTGGTTCGCGTTCTTGGCTTCATCTTCTATGTCGATACGCAAGCGTCGCACCTTGGGATGCTGCTCAACATACTCGGCTTCCATATCCTTCATCTCGACAAGGAGTTCAGCCAGTTCTTTCTTGAGTTCCTCAAGCCTGACCTTGCTCTTGTCGCGGCTGCGATATATCAATGAGTGGATTGTGCAGGCGTTATGACAGCCTTTCGTTTGTAGAACGTGCGCCGCCTTGCCAGTGTAGGCAGCGAATAGGACATCGTCTCCGATGTCATCAGCGAGATACTTCGCCAGTGTGGTCTTGCCGGTGCCAGCATACCCCAAAGAAGTGGAACACCTGTTTATCGCCGTTACGATACCAGTCGCTTACTGCCTTGAGAGCGGCATCCTGCTGTGGACTAAATTGCATGGACACCTCCTAGAGATAAATGTGGCGGCGATCGTCCTGATTGGGGGTCAGGTCAATTCGATCGCCGCCGCCGTTCCGCCTGGATCAGAACGGCATCTCTTCGTCGCCGCCGCCTTTGCCTTCGGTCGGAGCCGCGCTGTCAGCACCGTCACCGGCCATGCTGTCATGGTCAGCACGGGCAAGGCCACTGTCGATCATCTTACCGAACTCGCGTCCCTCTTCCAGCAACGCTTTCCCATCGGGACTGCCGGGGTTGATCAGCGACGAGCGATAGTTCTCGGCAAGCGGACCGACGGAAAACGTGTAGAACGTACCATCGTTGTTCTTCTGCTTGGCCGACGTCAGCTTGCAACGGTTCGCATACATGGGCGGTGCGCCCTTGAGCGAATACATCGAGGTCAGCCAGTCCTTGTAGACCTTGATGTTGGTGGATGCGAAGGCCATAACGCAGAAGCCCTCGGTGGTCTCGCCATCTTCGTCAAGGATCAGGGCGTAGATGTAGTAGGTCTCGACCAGATCGTTGCCATCAGGCGACTTGAACGGAATGCGCTTGCCATCGGCGTCTTTGGGTGGAATGCGCGAACCGTTGTTCTTCTTGATTGCGTCCAGGAATACCTCGCTGTCAAGGTCGTGACGCCCAGCGACACCGCCGCCCTTGTTCCGCGGAACCCATTCAACAACCGATGCTTCCTTGAACACCGGCTGAACGACGATGGGCTGTTTCAGGATTTCCTTGGACACAGAGTTCACCAGATCACCCGGCTTCACCCCTTCGATCAGTTCGTCCTCGACCTCAGGTGAGTTGGACTGCATGATCTTGATAAAGGGAATGGACAGATCGGAGATCGTCGTGCCTTCAAATCCCTCGTGTGCATATTCACCGTAGTCGAACGACTCTCCGACTGCGGTGTTCTTCGCTTTTGCGACGTCAGTTTTGCCAGCCATGGTAGGCTCCTTTCGGCTTTCGTTACTCGTTGTTTGACCAGCGGTCAGCCTCACCACTATCCTAGGTGAGCAGGATCCATTGTAGTCACGTCAACCTCGCCGGTGACAGTGTCTGGTTTTCTGATAACGACCTCAACAATCGACCCAACTGCTGAAAGTTGAATTTCTGCTCCAGCGTTGAGAGCAGTCATAACTGCCGAGCCGACCATAAGGGCCAGCTTTTCATTGTCCATGTCGTTGACGTTCATAGTTCTTTCACCTTCGCTGTGCGTTGGCGGAAAATGCCAAAGACATCGACTGGCAGATCGACACCCTCGGTGAGTTGTTCTTTCACCCAAGAGTTGAGGGTAGCGTGGTGAACCGTGAAGTTCGTCTTGACGACCAGCGTGCCAAGGTCTTTCTCCAGACCCTTGACCGCCTGCATGAATGCCTCGCAGCGTTCTGTGTCACCCTTGGCGAACTCGATAATCACCTGCCGCTTGACGATGTGACCGTAGTCGTGTTCATCGAGCCAGTTGATTGCAGGCACGCGCTTATCACCGGCGATGCTGCTGCGGATTTCTTCCTTGACCTGCAACTCGCGGCCATCACCAAGGTTGAACTTACCGTCCATACCATCGGTGGCTGCGGGGATGCGAACTTCGGCGACATCTTTCAGTTCTGCCTTCGCCACGTTGAGGGCTTCTTCAGCCTCGGTGACCTTTTCCTCGGCGGACAGGTACTCGTCGGCAAGCTGGCGCAGAACATTGGTGAGGTTCGTGCTGGGTTCATCACGGAAACCAGCGTA
>LLEO01000067.1_pt1 | contig 19518 bp, 27 predicted proteins | sample 595861 | NCBI WGS metagenome assembly LLEO01 (sample SAMN02919315, study PRJNA255460) | bioreactor metagenome | biome: chemostat; feature: culture 2012_25.1; material: sediment; isolation source: day35 25degC chemostat 2012 inoculated with Wadden Sea sediment taken from... | place: Germany: Bremen ... | reverse complement strand
CTGTGTAAACCAGCCAGAACTTATCATCGGCATATGAAAGACAAGGCGCCCAAACACCGCAGCTGTCTGGGGTTACCGCGCATATCCAATTGTGACGCACGGTCAAGCGGGGCGTTTCACAAGCGTCCAATTTGCAAGATCTTTCGAGTGAAAAATCTGAACACCCGGATACCATTCAAAAGTTGACGTCGCGATATAATAGTCATCGCCTACCCGACAGATTGAGGGATCAGGATTAAAGCCAGGCAATATAGGGTTTCGTATTACACTCATCGCGACGCCGTTCCTTTAGGCCAGCAACGCTTTTGCAGCGTCAGGATCAAGTGCCTCGGGCCGTTCGCAATTTGTGGTCATCGCCACAAATTGGCCGGTCTCGCCTGAGTGCAGCACGCCAAGCATCACATCCACCACATGCAACGCCAAGTCGAGTGAGCAACGATAATTTCGACCGTTGATGATGGCGTCCGCCATATCCGCAAGGCCCACCGTGCGGTAATTGGCATTCTCTTCTTCGTTAGGCTTGGCAAACGGGTGCTCCCACATGGGCACAGGTTTGATTTCGCCGTCAGTTGCGGCCATCTCAACTTCGCCACCGAAGAAATTCGGATCTGGCACAAACAAGCTGCCCTCTGATCCATAAATCTCCATGTTGGCATGGCGATTTGCCCACACATCCCATGAGTTAGACATGGTGATGGTCGCGCCATTCGCAAATTCAAGCAGCGCGTGAATATTGGTTGGCGTATCGACCGGGATTTTCTCGCCATTACGCGCGCCGTTGCCGATCGTGCGGGTTTCTGATCCTTAGTGCCAACGCAGCCACGCGTTTCACTGGCCCAAGCATGTTCACCAAATTGGTGATATAATAGGGTGCGAGATCCAACACGGGTCCGCCACCGGGTTGGAAAAAGAAGTCTGGGTTTGGGTGCCAGCCTTCCATGCCGTGGCTCATCACATGGCACGACCCAGCGATCACTTTGCCAATTTTCCCCCCATCTACCAGATGGCGAGCCAATTGGTGCGCCCCACCCATAAAGGTATCCGGCGCGCTGCCGACATATAGGTTTTGAGCTTTCGCGATCTCAGCAAGCTTTTTGCCTTCTTCGACGCTCAAAACAAACGGCTTTTCCGAATAGGAATGTTTGCCCGCTTCTAAAATTTTCTTGCTGACCTCAAAGTGTGCTGCAGGAATAGTGAGATTGACAATGATATCAATGTCATCTGCGGCCAAAAGCTCGTCAATGGTTAGGTCACGCAAGCCAAATTCAGCCGCCCGGGCAGCGCTGGCCTCCGGGTTTAAATCTGCACAGGCGCGCATTTCGATTGACTTGTAAAGGGGCGCCAGCCGCATGTAAGTTGTTGAAATATTGCCGCATCCGATGATGCCAACACCAAGTTTTTCAGCCATTTTGCCCTCGCCTATAGTTTGCGAATGTTGTTGATTGAGTTTTGAGCAAAGGCAAACGCATCTGCCGGGTTATCGTGCTCAACACAAAAGATTTTGCTATTGGATTTGTTGCGCACTGCGTCCAAGATCGCCTTCCAATCCATTACGCCGTCACCTACATCACACCACCCGTCCTGATCGGCATTTTCGCCTTCCGGCGCCCGATCTTTCACATGGATGGCGGTTATGCGGTCACCGTATTTTTCGATCCATTTGAGCGGGTCTTCGCCGCCCACATGAATCCAGCAATGTCTGCCTCCCAGTCGATGTCAGGTGCACTATTGAGGATGATATCCATGGGCAGCTGCCCGTCAGCGAGCGCCTTGAACTCGAAATCGTGGTTGTGCCATCCAAAAGCGATGTTGTGCCCAGATAGCTTTTCATTGACAGCTGTTAGACGCTGGGCAAATTGCTGCCAGCCCGCAGCATCTGCAGGACGCTTGGCTTCATCCAAAAATGGGCTGAATACCCGCTTCACGTCGAATTTTTTGATTAGTGCCAAACATTGATCAAAATCATCCTCAAGTTGCTCAATGCCAAAGTGAGCGGAATCCATGCGCAAATTACTGCTTTTCAGCCATTTGGCGAGCTCATCGGGCTGTTCAAAAACGCCACCATAGCCTTCCACTTGTGCATAACCATATTTTGCCAATCCGGCGAAGACATCGCTCCATGGCTGGAAATCACGCGCACTATATAATTGAAAACTCAAATCCATTTTTACAGTCCTAAACTCTTTGTTCTGTATTATTGTCAAAAATTGAAGCGAAGCGTGGGTCGATGCCCACGAGTAGGGGATCGCCGGCTGACACTTTGTATTGGCCGTCTGTGCGAATACGGAAATCGTATCCTTCAATTTTTGTCCAAATCAATGTGTCGGAACCCATAGGCTCCACAATCTCGGCCACGCATTCAACAGTCAAAGGCAATTGACGCGCCGCCTCACCCAACACGACGTGCTCCGGGGCGGTAGCCAAACCAAACGTCGCCTTTTGCCGTTTCGTCCACAAATTCATAGCCCGCAAGGTCGAATTCCAAACTGCCAATGGCTAGTTTTCCCTTGGGGTTTTGCCTGGCCTTCAAAGAAGTTCATGGCCGGTGATCCGATAAAATCAGCCACATATTTGTTGGCAGGACGGTTGTAGATTTCGTCTGGCCCAGCCAATTGTTGCACCAGCCCGTCTCGCATGATGGCGATACGGTCGGCCAAGGTCATCGCTTCCACCTGATCGTGGGTCACATAGATCATTGTGTTGCCCAACTTTTGGTGCAAACGCTTTATTTCAACCCGCAATTCGGCGCGCAGCTTTGCATCCAAGTTCGACAAAGGCTCGTCGAACAGAAACACATCCACATCACGCACCAGCGCGCGGCCAATGGCAACCCGTTGGCGTTGACCACCCGACAAAGCGCCAGGCTTCCGGTCAAGCAAAGGCTCGATTTGCAGAATTTCAGCGGCACGTGCCACCCGCTTTTCAATTTCCGGCTTCGGCAAACGGGCGTTTTTCAGACCAAAGCTGAGATTGCCCTTCACTGTCATTTGCGGATAAAGCGCGTAGGATTGGAACACCATGCCGATGCCGCGGTCGCTGGGCTCGGCCCAGGTCACGTTTTTGCCGTTGATGAAAATTTGTCCATCGCTCACATCGAGCAGCCCAGCGATGCAGTTAAGCAACGTGGATTTGCCGCAACCGGAAGCACCAAGCAAGACAAGAAATTCGCCTTCCTCAATCGAAAGATTGAGTTGCTTGAGCACATTGACGGCACCGAAATTGAGGTCAAGATTTTGAATTGAAACACTGGTCATGATCAACCTTTCACGGCGCCGGCAGCAATGCCACGCACGAACAGTTTACCGGATGCAAAATAGATGATGAGCGGCACAATGCCTGTCAGCAGCGTTGCTGCCATATTGACATTATATTCCTTCACCCCTTGCACCGAGTTGACGATATTATTGAGCTGCACGGTCATCGGGTAATTGTCTGGCTTGGTGTAAATCACACCAAACAAGAAGTCGTTCCAAATGCCTGTGACTTGCAGGATCAGTGCCACCACAAAAATGGGCAATGACATGGGCAACATGATGCGGAAATAAATTCCCCAAAATCCGGCACCATCCACCCGCGCCGCCTTGAATAATTCTTCAGGCAGTGACGTGAAATAATTGCGGAACAAAAGGGTTAGAATAGGCATTCCAAAAATCACGTGCACCAACACCAGGCCAGGAAGTTTGCCGAACAAACTTAACTCACGCAGGATGATTACGATCGGATATATGATCACCTGATAAGGCACAAAGGCACCAAAAATCAGGATGGTGAAAAACACTTCCGAGCCCTTAAACTTCCAATTTGCTAGCGCATAGCCATTGATTGAAGCAATCAGAATCGACAGGGGTGGCAGATGGGATTAGGATTTTTACTGAATTCCAAAACCCCTTGCTCAAGCCTGAGCAATCCAACCCGGTACAGGCTTGGGACCATGCTTTAACCCATGGCTCAAACGTCACCTCCACAGGCGGCGAAAAGATATTGCCAAGACGAATTTCTGGCATGCCTTTGAGGCTGGTCACGATCATCACGTAGAGCGGCAAGGCGTAATAAAGGCATACAATGAAAATAGTGCCATAGACCATGATGTTGCGCGGTGAGATGATCGGCCTGGGGCTTTGGCCCGCGAGGACCGTCAACAGCGCCGGTTGAAGATGTTTTTATATTATTTGCCATTTTTGCGGCCCCCAAATTCAAGGTATGCCCACGGGATGAGTACAACCAGCACGCTGAGCAACATCATGGTGGAAGCGGCAAAGCCCTGCCCCAGATTTTGACTTCTAAACATGGAGTCATAAACATATTTGGCGGGCACCTCGGATGCGATGCCTGGACCGCCATTGGTTTGCGCCACCACAAGGTCATAAACCTTGATGATCCCGGCTGATATCAACACAAGTGCGGTCACAAAAGTGGGCCGCATCATGGGGATCACGATAAACAGATAGGTTTTCCACTTCGGTATGCCATCAATCCGTGAAGCCTTCCAGATCTCACCGTCGATGCCCCGCAGGCCAGAAAGCAGAATCACCATGATGAATCCCGTGCCCTGCCATAGCCCGGCGATCAAGACGCCAAAGATGACGATGTCTGAATTGTAGAGTGGATCAAAAACGAAATTATCGAAGCCCAAGCTGCGCACAATATGCTGCACGCCAAAGTCAGGATTCAAAATCCACTGCCAAACCAATCCGGTCACGATAAAGCTCAGTGCAAAGGGATAAAGAATGATCGTTCGCACGGTATTTTCGAACCGAATTTTCTGGTCCAGCAACGCCGCCAGCAAAAAGCCTACAACGAGGGAAAATATCAAAGAACCTATGCCGAAATAGGCTAGATTTTCGATGGAAATCAACCAGCGGCGTGTGCTCCACAGCCGCTCATACTGGTCAAGGCCAACAAATTCCAGTCTTGGCAACAGTTTCGAGTTTGTAAATGAATAGACGATGGTCCAAATCGTACAGCCCACAAAGATCACCATCGCAGTCGTGATCATGGGCAGCGCAGCAACTTTGGCATTTAAGTTGCGCAGTATACGCACCGGTTTTTTTGCGCCCGCCATGGGTAAAGCCTCTCAACTTTTGGAAAAAGGTTTGCGCGCGCCGTGAGTGAGACGGGCGCGAACCCTATTTCGCGTGAGGCCAGCCTTGCTGCCATGTTGCAAAAAGGCTGGCCAAGGTCGCGGGGAGTTGTTTAGTCCGCGTTCGCGATGATATTGGCGTAGCTTCCTGCGCCATTTCGGGGTGACATGTTGGTGTCACTCCAGAATTCGGCCAGCAAATCTTCAATTTGCGAGCTGGTATCTGGCGTGAGCAGCATATCGCCACTTGGCATAATATTGCCTGAGGCAAGGATATCGAGACCTTTGCTCATGCAATCGTTGGCGGCTTCAAGATCCACATCGCCACGTACGGGCAATGACCCTTTTTTCAGGTTGAAGGCCACCTGCACTTCTTTGGACAGCATCAGGCTGGCCAGTTCTTTTTGTGCAGCAGAGATTTCTGGATCATCTGTTTTAGGGAAGTAGAACGCATCTCCACCTGTATCCAGGATCGCGTTTACGCCTAGGCCAGGCAGGCAGCTATAGTCTTCGCCTGCAGTTTGACCCGCAACCTGGAATTCACCTTGTGCCCAGTCGCCCATGATCTGGCCGCCAGCTTCACCAGTGATGACCATGTTGGTCGCCATGTTCCAGTCTTGAACGTTTGACCCTTGTGAGAGCAAACGAGCTTGGGCAAAAGCACGGAAAACCTCGAGCATTGCAGGGCTAGCTGCTGCTTCAGCATCCTTGTCCACATTGATTTTGCGCCATAAATCAAGGCCACCGATGGCCACGTTGATCACGCCAAATGCACCTGAAGACTGCCAACCTTGCTGACCCATTGCCAGAGGCACTTTGCCTGCTTCGCCCAATTTTGGTGCGGCAGCGACAAATTCAGTCCAGTTTGTTGGCACGTCAATGCCAGCATCTTCATAAGCCTTGTGGCTCAACCACAGCCACTGCCAGGAGTGAATGTTTACAGGCACACAATAAATGCGACCATCAAGGGTGCAGCTGTCCAACAACGAAACAGGATGCACGATGTCGCGCCAACCTTCAGCTTCGGCGACGTCGGTTAGATCAAGCATCAGACCGGCTTCAATCAATTCCTCAGCTTGACGGCCATGGTTCAATTGTGTTGCAGCCATCGGGTCACCGCCCAGAATGCGGCTGATGATGATTGGACGTGCTGTGCCGCCAGAACCGGCGATCGCCCCGTCTACCCAAGTGTGTTCGGTTTTTTCATTAAAAGCTTTAGCGAATTCCGCAACAGCTGCTGCCTCGCCGCCTGATGTCCACCAGTGGGTAACTTCAAGCTCTACTGCCAGCGCTGCGCTGCCGACGCTCATCGCACCTACTGCTGAGGTGGCGATCAATATTTTCTTCAAATGGTCCATTAGTTCCTCCCTAAAATCGACCTTCCGCACGGTTTTCCCGGCCTCCTACCGACAAATCCATGCAATCGATTACATCAAACTGCAAACGTTTTCTGCAATCGATTACATACGATCATACAAAGATTGGTTTTTGTCAAGAATTTGTTTATGAATAAATTTAACTCAATGTTAGGATAGATGCGATGACTGCGAAAAGCCCGAAAATTCAAGACGTTGCATCAGTTGCAGGGGTTTCCACTGCTACGGTCAGCCGCGCCCTATCCAACCCAGATTTGGTATCAGAGAAAACCCGGACACTGGTATTAGATGCTGTTAAAAAAACTGGCTATCGGGTTAATCGCGCGGCAAAAAACCTTCGCAAACGCAGGTCGGACGCAATTCTCGCCCTACTCCCAGATTTAGGTAACCCCTTCTTTTCTCACATTCTCTCTGGCATTGAGAGCGTGTTCACGACATCAGACCTAAACCTTTTTGTTTCGGACACGAAGGGCATTCGCGAGGATAATTTACTCGACTATTTTATGGATATGCGCGCCGATGGCATGATCCTTTTAGATGGCGCGATCCCGCGCTCTGTCCTTTCGAATTTGCAGAAATCTGAGTTCGGTGATCGCATCATCTTTGCATGCGAGTGGAAAGATGAATTTAATTTCCCATCTGTACGCAGCGACAATTTTGGCGGCGCTGTGCAGGCAATCGAACATCTTTATGGTCTTGGCCACCGCAAAATTGGGCATATCTCTGGTCCACGCAATAACGTGCTCACTAAGGAACGTTTTCGCGGTATCGAGGCAGCAATGACTGATCTGAACCTGCAGATTAACCGCGACTACTTTATCGACGGTGGTGCTTTCTCACTGGATGCGGGCGAACAAGCGGCGCGTTCATTCATTGAAATGTCTTCACGCCCGACAGCGATTGTTTGCGGATCTGACCTCATCGCAATGGGATTTATTTCTGAGATTTCGCGCCGTGGCTTGAAGGTTCCGGACGATATTTCAGTTGTGGGGTTTGACGATATTGAAATTGCACGAAGCTTTATTCCATCGCTTACGACGATCCGACAAAATCGAACGCAGATTGGTGTCCTTGCCGCATCCTATTTGCTAGACCAGATCGCCAATCGTTTGCCCGAAAACGCAAAGAAAATTCAAGAAGTAGACGTAAAATTGATCGCAAGGCAAAGCACCGCCGCTTTATAGTTTCGCAACAAACCTTAGACGTTCCATACTGCGGTGCATCAGGTCGGCCCGGCAGTAAATATTCGTTAAACACGTAACCCAGGCTTTACCCTGTGGTAACTGTAAATCCAATCGATAATTAATATGAACATTTAGTACACTTCGCGCATTTAGGCTTTTATTTGAATTAATTGGAGCTTTTTAAATGTCGGGAACAGTAGGCAAAAGAATCGCCTTAGTGGACGACGATTCCTTATTCGCAGACCAGGTCGCTGCCATGCTGAAACATCATGGTGGTCTCGATACAGTCGCCGTTGAGAATGGCGAAAACCTTTTTAAATTTTTGGATAAGAACCCCGTGTCATGCGTTTTGTTAGATTATGCGCTTGATGGGGGAAACTGGGTTGGGCGCTGGGGGCCAAGCGATTAAACGCAGATATTCGCCAGCGCCACCGATCATTATGTTGACGGGGTGCAGGCAGTGAGCGCACAGCGATGAAGGCATTTCGCATAGGATTTAATGACTATGTGTCAAAGCGCAATTTGGACCCGAAAGAGCTGATCTGGGCGATTAAGACCGCTGCACCACACAGCAAGAGGAGCTCGCGTTACGCGAAGAAACTGATCGGCTGCGCGCGCAGCGCCGTGTCGACAGTCTAACCGGGTTCGCATCAGCAAGTTTTGTACAGGCCCGTTTGAACGAACTTGCAGGTAGTAAAAATGGCAAAGGCTTCACGGTGATGGCCATCCATTTACGCCAGTTTGATGAGTACCGCTTGCATTTCGGGCATGCCATCAGTGAGCGAATGTTCCGCGATTTTAGCAACCGCATGCGCAATGCCGACCTTGCAGGTGGCTTTTTGGGGCACCTAAGCGCACATCGCCTCGGTTGTATTTTTGAAACTGTAGTTGGCAACGATATTTTGCAGCAGGTGGCGCGCCAATTAGAGCAAGCGGCAAGCTTTGAGGATGTGGTCGAACGCACTCATGTTAAGTTAGCCCCTTGTTTCGGCGCAGCGCATTTTCCGGCAGATGCGTCCACGGCGGCTGAAGTTGTTAATGTGGCCATTGCTGGCGCTATGGACAATGAAGCCAAATCTGGTCCATCAACGGTTTTACCAACAAGTCCGCAACCCCATGCAAACGGCGCTGAAACAAACGATTTGACCTCCGCGCACGCGGTTGAAACGGATAGACGCAGCCAGCAGCAGCCACATGAAGAAGATCGACGCCAAAAAAACCGTCGACGTGAGCAGCGCTATCGCGTTCTCAAACGCGGAAAAATTGTCATAAAGGGCCTTAGCAGTGTTGTCGACTGTGCGGTGCGGAACATGTCGGAATCCGGTGCCCAAATCCGCGTGGAAGGGTATTTCGTGCCCCCCAACCGCTTTCAATTGCAGATTATGGGGCACTTCAATGAACCGTTTGGGTTGAAAAGCGCTGGCAAGTGGGCAACGACATCGGCGTTTTGTTTCAGGAGGGTAACGAATGAATGAAGCCCAGATCGCCTTTGAAAAACAACAAGCTATCTTGCGGGAAAAATACGCAGTTAGATCTTTACAGGACGCCCATAGATTTCAAGAATTGCATGATCAACTTGCTATTGATGACAGCGCGGATGTGCGCCAACAGATCGAATCTCTGGCGCACCGTATGGCCGGCACTTCCGGCACCTTCGGTTTTCACGACCTTACACCGCCTGCCATCACGCTTGAGGAAGCGGTCATCGCCAAACGTCCAAATTCCGAAATCCTACAGCATCTAACTGATCTTATTGCCAAAATCCGCGAACTCATGAACTAGGCATTTTTGGTATCGCGCAGAGAATAGATAGCACGGGCATTTGCAAGATCTCGCCCGCCATCAAATTCTATGACGATGCGAAATTCGCTAAGTTTGCACAGCGCTGACGACTTGCGAAGAAAGCTACTTATTTAGCGGCATGTCGTGCCGATTTCGAAGACAACGCAGATGATGACGACTTGAATGCCGCGGCACGCCATCAGAAAAGTAAGTGTTGCTGGCCTGTTGCATCAGATCGATTGCGGAAATGCCGACGCTTAATTCGTCCGTGCAAAGCCAAATCGATTGTACTTCACCAATTTGGCCAGGCCGGGGTTTTCTCAATCGATACAAACTATATTCACTTTAAGGTGAGCAAAAACGATCAGTTCAACGCTGGTCCTGGGTTCGGTCAGCTATTATCCAAATAGCGACCGCTCTTTGTTGACCATCTCCACCAAGAAGTCATTTACCACGGATATTCGGGCGAGATTGCGCTGACTTTCATGAACGGCAATCCAATAGGAGCGGCTGATCTTTAGGTCCGGTAAAACCGGTTCCAATCCGATATGCGGCGGCACAAGATAGTCGTGCAAAATTGCGACCCCTGCACCACCTTTTGCCGCTTCGAGTTGCCTGCGGCGCTCGAAATCGCCATATTGGAGCGCCAATTTCGCGAGAACTCATGTGTATAATCAAGCGACGGCGCATAGATAAGCTCTTCCACATATCCGATAAGCCGATGTTGCACCAGGTCGGCGCGCGTTGTCGGCCGCCCGACCCGATCTAAATAATCAGGTGCCGCATACAGTCCCAACCGATAGTCAGTCAGTTTGCGCGTTACCAAGCGCCCTTTTTCTGGTTGACCTACCATAATGGCAATATCGGCTTCGCGCTGTGAAAGCGAAAAACTGCGTGGAATTGGCACGAGCTCAATTTTTAGATTTGGGTGGCGGTCATATAGCGCGGCCAATCGACTAGCCAAAAAGCCAATGCCAAATCCATCTGGAGCCCCAATTCGAACCGTGCCAGCCACATCGGAATCATGATCCGCCAAATTGTCGAGCCCTACCAGAATTTCGCTTTCCGCGCGCTCCAATGCCAGCATCAAATACTTACCATCATCAGTGAGCTCGCAGCCGTTGGTACGGCGGATCAGCAACTTGCTGCCCACATCTTTCTCCAAGGCGGAAACGCGTCTGCTCAACGTCGCTTGATTAATGGACAAGGCCCGCGACGCCGCAAGAAACTGTCCGTGGCGTCCCACAGCGAGAAACAGACGCGCATCATCCCAATTCATCATCTTATGTCGCTTTCTGCAATTCAGTTATTCAATATTGGCCATTTAATTGCATTTTTGCAAGCATTAGATTGCAGTCAATTCCAACGGGAGATCTGATCAATGACGGCAATTGGACACTTTATTTCAAATCAGCAAGTGGCTGGCGCCTCAGGCCAGACCAAAGGTGTTTACAACCCTTCAACGGGCGAAGTCAGCGGGCAAGTGGCCCCCCTGGCCAACGTCAAAGAAGTTGATATTGCAGTGGCAGCGGCGCAAGCGGCATGGCCGGCTTGGTCCAAAACCCCGGCACTGCGGCGGGCGCGGATATTGGACAAATTCAAATCGATCCTATGGGACCGTTTGGACGAGTTAGCGCAAATCGTTTCCAACGAGCATGGCAAGACCTTTGATGATGCCCAGGGCGAAGTGACCCGCGGTCTCGAAGTCGTGGAATTTGCCACCGGCATTCCGCATTTGATTAAAGGCGAATTTTCGGAAAATGTGGGTACAGGCGTCGATAGCCATATGGTGCGCCAGGCGCTCGGCGTGGTTGCGGGCATTACGCCGTTCAACTTTCCCACCATGGTGCCTATGTGGATGTTCCCCCATTGCGCTGGCAACGGGCAACACTTTTGTGCTTAAGCCCAGTGAACGCGATCCGTCCGCGCCGCTGCTTATCGCCGAATGGTTGAAAGAAGCCGGCTTGCCCCGATGGCGTTTTCAATGTGGTCAATGGCGATAAAGTCGCCGTTGATGCCTTGCTCGAACACCCTGACGTGAAGGCAATCAGCTTTGTAGGCTCCACACCGATCGCGCAATATATCCATCAAAAAGGCACGGCAAACGGCAAGCGCGTACAAGCCCTTGGCGGCGCGAAAAACCATATGGTGATCATGCCGGACGCAGACCTCGACATGGCAGCCAATGCGCTGATGGGCGCCGCCTATGGTTCGGCTGGCGAACGATGCATGGCCATCTCAGTGGCCGTGCCGGGTCACCGATGCTGTGGCGGACGCATTGGTTGAAAAACTGGTGCCGAAAATTGAAGCGCTGAAAATCGGCCCTTCACTTGAAGCTGGCATGGAAATGGGGCCGTTGGTGACGGGCGAACACCTGCAAAAGGTCACGTCCTATATTGATAAAGGCGTTGAAGAAGGCGCAAAGCTGGTTGTTGATGGTCGCGGATTCAAAAAGCCGCAGGGCCACGAGGATGGTTTCTTTATTGGTGGCTCGCTATTTGACCATGCCACACCTGAAATGACCATTGCGAAGGAAGAGATTTTCGGGCCAGTGCTCACCATGATCCGACGCAATTCTTATCAAGATGCGGTAGACCTCATCCACGGGCATGAATATGCCAATGGCGTATCCATCTTCACCCGCGATGGCGATGTTGCCCGCACCTTCAATCAGGATATTGAAGTGGGCATGGTGGGCGTTAATGTGCCGATCCCCGTGCCGATGGCGTTTTATAGCTTTGGCGGCTGGAAAGCCTCACTGTTTGGCGACCATCACATGCACGGCATGGAAGGCGTGCGCTTCTATACCCCGCATGAAAACCACCACCAGCCGCTGGCCAACGGGCGTGCGCGCCGACGCGCAATTCTCTATGCCAACGCTTGGATAGCAACGCAAACTGCAGTGCCCGACAACGACATGGTGATGGGCACTGCCTCGGCGCGATGCGCCTAGCGAACCGATTATTCCACGGACTCGCCTGTTGCGTTTTTAAGCGACATTGGAATCAGCGAAACCTGCCTTTCGCTGGTTCATGAAATTTATCAAGCGATTATCTATGTCAGGGTCGAGCGCGGGTGGCTGATAGTCAGCAAGCATTTGCTTATAGATCTTTTCGGCCCGCATCTCAGCAGTCAGGGCACCATCTTCTTGCCATTGCTCATAACTATTGTTGTCGGCGATTTTTGACCTGTAGAAAGCGGATTTAAAGTTGGCTTGCGTATGTGCGCAACCAAGGAAATGTTGCCCTGGGCCGACTTCACGCAGGGCATCAAGCGCTTGCCCGTTTTCCGACATGTCGATGCCATTCGCGTAAACGGCCAGCATATTGGCCTGATCCACGTCCATGACGAATTTTTCATAACCCATGGCCAATCCCCTTCGAGCCACCCTGCCGTATGCAGCATGAAATTCACTCCGGCCATCAGGCCCCTGTTGCAAGGTGTTGGCGGCCTCATAGGCAGCTTGCGCATCTGGCACTTTCGAAGCCGTGAACCCTCCAGCGCTGCGGAACGGCACGCCCAAGCGGCGCGCCAATGCGGCGCCAACATTGATCACCATTGAGGCTTCCGGCGAACCAAAAGTCGGCGCGCCTGATTGCATCGACATGGAGCTGACGAAGTTGCCGTAGATCATCGGTGCGCCAGGTCGCGTGAGCTGTGCGAGCGTCATGCCACACAGCCCTTCGGCCAGACTTTGCGCGGCCACAGCTGCTGAAGTCACTGGCGACATTGCACCGGCAACAACAAATGGGCTGACCATGGTCGCTTGGTTATGTCTGGCATAAACTTTTAGCGCGCCAAGCATGGTGGAATCGAAGGTCAATGGAGAATTTGCATTGATCAAATTGACGAGCACACAATTTTCTTCAACAAATTCATCGCCAAAAACGATTTTGGCCATATCGACGGAATCCTGCGCTCTTTCCGGCGCAGTTACCGAGCCATAAACGCCTTATCGGAATATTTGATGTGACTATAGACCATATCAAAGTGACGTTTGTTTACGGGCAAATCCACGGGCTCACAAATTGTGCCGCCAGAATGGTGCAACCCATCGCTCATATAGGCGAGCTTCACGAAGTTGCGAAAATCCTCAATTGTCGCGTAACGCCGCCCACCCTCGCGGCTATATACAAAGGGTGATCCGTATGCTGGCACCAACACTGTGTGCTTGCCACCGATCACTACATTTCGCGCTGGGTTTCGCGCGTGCTGTGTGAACATGCTTGGTGCAGAGTTCTGGATAATCTCACGGCACATGCCGCGCGGAAAGCGGACACGTTCGCCGACGGCGCTGGCGCCGGCCGAAACGAAGGTGGCGATCGAGTCTGGGTCGTCTTTAATGTCGATGCCGATCTCTTCAAGAATGGTATCCGCATTGTCTTCGATGATTTTCAGGTCGCCATCACCGAGAATTTCATAGGGTTCAATTTTGCGGGTGATATAGGCTTGAGCTGCGCTCTCTACGACGCTCCCTGCAGTGCGCCCTCGGCGTCCGCCCTCGCGTGCTGGTCTAGGCATGTGACTGCTCCTTATTCGTTCGCGTTGAATTGTGCGCCTCATGGGCTTTAGAATGATCTCTGACGCCACCGGCTGGCGGTTGGCGCTCAAACTGCGGCAAATCGTCAGTGATTTGGTAATAGTCACCTTTTTCGCCGACAAAAATGTGCCCCTTGACCGCAAGCCCATCTGTGTGTGCTAAGCTGCCCGAAAAAATAGAGAGCGTGCGACCGTTTGTTTGCCGCCAGAAAATCGGCGTGCCGCAAGCAAGGCAAAACGCATATTCGGCAGTGTCCGTGAAAGGCGCCCATTTTAGCGGGCCTTCCATCTTCACATTTTCACGCATCACTGCAGCGGCGGCAACAAAATGTCCGCTCAAATACCGACATTGGCGACAATGGCAGAACCAGATGTCGGCAAGGCCCTGTGCTTCAAAATGCACAGCACCGCAAAGGCATCCGCCTTTATGGCGTTCAGGCGCGACGGCGGCCACGACGACGTCCTCCTCGACCTTCACTGTCATTTTCCGCCGGTGGGGCGCGAAATGTGTGAATCCAATTGGTGCAATGCGGGTCAACCCCGTTCAATACGTCCGCCGCTTTAATGGCGGGCACAAGCCCCTCATGCAGCGGGTTTAGGATGGCCGAAGTCATGCCTGCGGCGGCGACCATTGGGAGAAATGCGTTGTTGATCGCGTGTCGGTTGGGCAAACCAAAACCGACATTGGAGGCACCGCACGTTGTGTTGACCTTTAATTCCTCGCGAAGCCGCCGCACAAGGTGAAAGACATCTTTTCCAGCCCGATTGATCGCCCCGATGGGCATAACGAGCGGATCGACGACAACGTCTTCGGCCTTGATCCCATAGTCCGCCGCGCGCTCGACAATGCGCTTTGCAATCTCAAAACGCACATCGGGGTCTTCAGAAATGCCGGTTTCGTCATTTGAAATGGCCACCACCGCTGCGTCGTATTTTTTGACCAGCGGCAAAACGCGCTCCATCACCTCTTCTTCAGCGGTGGTGGAGTTGACCAGCGCCCGCCCCTGATAGACCGAAAGCCCGGCTTCAAGCGCTTCAATCACCGAGGAATCGATGGAGAGCGGCACATCGGTTATTGATTGAACAAGCTGGATGGTTTCGGCCAGGATTTTGGGGGGGCTCGTCGGCCAAGGGAATGCCGGCATTGACGTCGAGCATCTGCGCGCCAGCGGCCACCTGCGCCAGCGTGTCCCCGTTCAACGCGAGAATAATCGCCAGCCTTCATTTCCGCAGCAAGAAGTTTGCGACCTGTTGGTTGATGCGTTCGCCGATCATAACGAATGGCTGATCAAACCCGATGCGCACTTCCTTTGTTGCTGAACTGACTATCGTTTGCGTCATAGGCTATGGTCCTTAGCTTTGTGTGCCTGTCAAATTGTCCAGCACGTCTTCGTTGGGCGTCACAACGCCAATGGTGGTGTCCAGCGGTTCGGGCGCCCATGCTTTCTATTCCCCAACACGCCGGAAGTTTTGACGATTTCGCCCACCCACTTTTCGTGGCGGTACGCCATCAAGTGCACACCGGAAACGCCGGGCGTTTCTTTGATCTGCTGCATCAATTCAACGGCGATGCGCCGACCTTCGGCCTTCTGGTTGCTCGCACCTTCCAAGCGCTGGATGATGGCATCGGGAATATGAACACCGGGCACGTTAGACCGGAGCCAGCGCGCGGTTTGCGCCGAGCCCAAAACACCGACACCGACGATAATATAGCACTGCTCATGCAGACCGAGATCACGCGCGCGCGCCATAAATGATTGCAACCGCTCAATGTCGAAACAATATTGAGACTGGATAAATTCGGCCCCGGCGCGGATTTTCTTCGCCAATTGATCAACGCGATTTTCCAACGGTGGCACAAATGGATTTATGGACGCCCCCACGAGCAGGCGCGGTGCCGTGTCGAGCTGACGCCCACTCAAAAATCGCGATTCATCGCGCAAAATCTTTGTTGTTTGCAGCAGCGAGATGCTGTCGAGATCAAACACCGGTTTGGCTTCCGGATGGTCGCCTGCGCCGACATCATCGCCGGTCAAACACAGCACCGAGCAAACACCAAGTGCCGCCGCACTCAAAAGATCACCTTGCATCGCGATGCGATTTCTGTCGCGGCAAGAAAACTGGATGATCGGCGAGTAGCCAGCGCGTGTGAGGATCGCGCAGACGCCAAGGCTCGACATATGGCAGTTTGCGCCAGAACCGTCGGTGGCGTTGATGGCGTCGACATAGCCGTCAAACAAATTGGCGCGCGCGAGAACTTCGTCAGGATCCACCGAATCCGGCGGCGCAATTTCGGTGGTCACGACAAATTGGCCGGACCGCAAAACACGTTCGAACCGACCGTGCGACACGTGACCGGGCCGCTGGGTGAGCGGATCACCCGGATTAACGCCAAATTCTTCAACAAAATCGAGTTCATCATTCATCGCGAGCAAGCCTTAGCCATGAGGATTGTCCAATTCGGCTATGATCGACAGCGAATTCCAAACCTTTGATCGCCTCGCTGTCTTTCATGTTTGCGGCGCCATTCCACGCATCTACCCATACGCAGCGCATGTCGGGCTTCACTTCGCACATGCCGTTTTCTCGCACGCCACCGCACGGGCCATTGCGGATGCTTCGGGCAATTCATCGGGCAGGTCATGCCGGTCTTGGACAGGACGCAATCGCCACACATCTGACAGTCAAAGATCACTCCTTTGACAAGTCGTTCAGCGGCTGTGATCGGCGTATCGAGCCTGCGGCCAAATAGACGAGTTACCCCCTCGCAATCCAGCAAGAATGCCCGGACGCGTTGCCGTGTAGAGACGTTCTAACAACCGCGCATGGGCACTTGACCATCGTCTAATCGCGTACATCGCAGCTTTCTCCATATTTGGCGTTGACGCCCGCAGCGGCCGCAATGATTGAGGTTTGCAGCTCGCCATATCCGACAAAGCGATATTCGTAATTGAGTTGGAGCCGCTCGGCCGCGGCAGCAGCAGCCGCATCAAGGTCAGGATCGTGGGTCTGAGCCAAATAAACCACCCGCGTATAATTGGCGAAATAGAGATCGCGCAAATGGGGCCGTTTATCGAGGCCAAGCCCGCCGATCACCAGCCGATTAAAGTTTCTTGCTAAATAATCCGTGAGGAAGAAGCTGCCGATTTCTTCTTCTGTAATTTCATTGAATTGCGCCGCCCCGGCGAAAAATTCGTAGCAATGCGCAAACGGCAAACGCTTGGCACCATGTTTTTCGAGCACTGAATCCAGGCTCCGCCCGTACCGCAGTCGCCATACCCGACCAGAACCCGGTCAAAATCGGCGCGGCATTCTGTCAGGATTGCATCGACCGCTGGGGCGATTTTTTTTGCGGCGTGTTGTGATATTCAGCTGGCAGGCACTGCAAGGTCATCGCACTAGCGCCGTCGCCCATTTGTCCCCGCAAGGCGACAATTTCCTTCGCAAGCGCACCGCAGGCGATCACCAGGAGGCGCGGACGGTCGGGCTTATGTCCACGCAGCGCGTCCATTTTAGCGGTTCCTTCCCACAAGGCTTTTGCCAACTCTGCGCTTCTGGCAGCATCACGGCCATAGCATGTTGCATTTATGGCATCGGCAAATTCCTGGTTCAGCGGCGCGCCGCCTACCATGATGGGCAATTCTTTCAAAATGCCCCGTTTGTCAAATTCTTCAATCACCACGCCATATAGGGCATCGTTGTGGTCAGCAGTGCTGACATGCCCAAGACAGTGGGTTCGTGCTTTTCGATGGCTTCTAGATAATTCTCAACAGGGTTGTTGATGCCAAGATCAATCACTTCGAAACCGGCACCTTCGAGCATCATGCCAACAAGGTTTTTACCGATATCGTGAATGTCACCCTTTACGGTACCAATGACAAATTTTCCGATCTTTGAGGAGTTTTCGGTTGCAGAAAGGATCGGACGCAGGAGGCCCATGCCGCCCTTCATGGCGTGCGCGCACTGCAACACTTCGGGCACAAATAAAATGCCATCGCGAAAATCGACACCGACAATCCGCATTCCCTCGACCAGCGCTTCGCTCAGGACCAGATTGGCATCCCACCCACGTTCTAAAAGGATTTGTGTACCTTCAAGCACCTCATCGGCCATGCATCATAAAGATCATCTTTCATCTGTTCGACGAGGTCGTCGTCGCTCAAATCACGGAGGATTATTTCTTCATCAAGGCTCATGTTCTATACCCTCCACTGTTGTGTTTTACGCAAGTCCGACGATGTCGCCGTTTTCGTTTAAGCCGATATCCAGCGCCGCTGGGCGTTTTGGCAGACCAGGCATGGTCATGATGTCGCCGCACACAATGACGACAAATCCGGCGCCCGCTGAGAGGCGTGCTTCACGCACCTCCAACACATGTCCATCCGGCGCCCCATTTGATTTAGGTCGGTGGAAAAACTGTATTGCGTTTTCGCGATGCAGACGGGCAGATCGCCATAGCCAAGTTTCGAAAACTCTTTCAAGCTGCTCGCCGCCGCGCTAGAGAAAACCACTTCCGCTGCGCGGTAAATCTCGCGGGCGACCGTCTCAACTTTCGTTTCAAGCGGCGCATCGTCAGGATAAAGCAACTTGATATCCGGCGTACCTTGTTCGAGCTGGGCCTTCACCGCTTTGGCCAAGTCCTCGGCGCCCATGCCGCCCTCCGCCCAATGTCTCGCCACGGTGCACCGCGCGCCCAGCTCGTCGCAAACTCGTTCGACGACTGCAATTTCCTCGGGCGTGTCCATTACGAAATGATTGAGTGCAACGATCGGTGTAATGCCGAATTTCTGCAGATTCTCAATATGGCGACGCAAATTCACGACGCCATTTTCAACCGCTTCGGGGATTAGATGTTCTGAGGTCTTTTTTTCGCAACGCCACCTTGCATTTTAAGTGCACGCACTGTGGCCACAAGCACCACAACATCGGGACGCAGGCCGGATTGTCGACACTTTATGTCGAGGAATTTCTCAGCGCCTAAATCTGCCCCGAACCCGGCTTCTGTCACCACCACATCGCAGAGTGAAAGCGCTGCTTTCGTGGCCATGACTGAATTGCAACCATGAGCAATGTTGGCAAATGGTCCGCCATGAATGAAGGCTGGATTGTGCTCAATGCTTTGCACCAGATTTGGCTGGAGCGCGTCTTTTAACAATACGGCCATGGCGCCATCGGCCTCAATATCGCGTGCGGTCACCGGCGATTTATCCCGCCGTCGCGCAACGATAATGTCGCCAAGGCGGCGTTGCAGATCAGCAATATCAGTCGCAAGGCAAAGGATTGCCATTATTTCTGATGCGACAGTTATGTCAAAACCGGTTTCGCGTGGCACACCATGAGCGACACCACCAAGGCCAACATTGATATTGCGCAGCGCCCGGTCATTCATGTCGACAACACGCCGCCAAACGATGCGGCGTGGGTCAATGTCCTGTTCATTACCCCATTGCAAGTGATTATCAAGAAGTGCTGCCAGTAGGCTGTGCGCGGAGGTAATAGCGTGGAAGTCGCCGTTAAAATGGAGATTAATGTCCTCCATTGGCAGGACTTGCGCGCG
>LLEO01000066.1_pt1 | contig 19650 bp, 19 predicted proteins | sample 595861 | NCBI WGS metagenome assembly LLEO01 (sample SAMN02919315, study PRJNA255460) | bioreactor metagenome | biome: chemostat; feature: culture 2012_25.1; material: sediment; isolation source: day35 25degC chemostat 2012 inoculated with Wadden Sea sediment taken from... | place: Germany: Bremen ... | reverse complement strand
ATCGCACAGGTTCGGCCCTGGCTCGGGGTGCCAGCGCAATGCCGGACACGCGCGCGCCAAGCTGCATCAGCCAATGGCTGATCCAACCGCCCTTGAACCCGGTGTGACCGGTGACAAGAACGTGGCGACCTTTGAATGCGCCGCCAAAATCAGAGGAAACAGCGCCGGACATCTTGGCCCTCAAATCGCGAGGGCTGTGATGTCTGACGGCAGTTCTTCATGGAACCGCAGCCAGGGCGGAGTTTCTTCTTCGCACAGGTCGTTCAGCGTGTTGCGATCCCGGATCGTGTCCATCGGGTGCCAGAAGCCGTCATGTTTGTACGCCATCAGCTCGCAATCCTGTGCCATCTGGGTCAGGGGCGATTGTTCAAGCGGTTCCATGTCATCGACGAAATAGTCCATGACTTCGGGCTCGAACACGAAGAAGCCGCCATTGATCCAAGTGTCACGACGACGGACCTTTTCGGTGAAGGCTTCCACCCGGTCACCAGCCAGTTCGATATTGCCGAACCGGGCCGGAGGCTGCACCGCGGTGACAGTCGCCAGTTTGCCGTGGGACTTATGGAACTCGATCAGTGCGTTGATGTCGATGTTTCCCAACCCGTCCGAGTAGGTGACCATGAAGGGGCCGGGCCTCAGCCATTCTTTCAAGCGGCGAATGCGGCCACTGGTCATGGTCTTCGGGCCGGTGTCCACGACGGACACGTTCCACCCACCGGGAGAGGCAGGCACAAGGTCCATTTTGCCGCTGTCCAAAGACACGGTGATGTTGTTGGCGATCAGATGATAGTTCGCAAAATACTGTTTCAGCGACAGAGATTTATACCCCGCTGCGACAATGAAGTCATTATGCCCAAATTGGCTGTAGATATCCATGACGCGGGTGATAATTGGACGGCCACCGACCTCGACCATAGGTTTTGGGATGGTGACGGTTTCCTCGGCCAGACGCGAGCCCAAGCCACCGGCTAGCAAGATTGTCTGCATAGTTCGTTCCCCCCTTTGAAAGTTGTTTGAACGAGAGTGAAAGGCGTTCCGATAAGTGCCACCCTAGGAACGCAGTTTAGAAAATTGATTGGTTGAAAAGGTTGATGGATGGGGATCATTCAGAAATCTCCCCGGGTTGAAGAAAAACGCGGCCCTCGCCATAGCGATTGTTCAGGCCGTTTACGGAAACTTCGCGATAGCCATGCGCCATTGCGTAATTCAAAAGCGGTGCTTCCAGTGCGGTCTCATAACCCAGCAGGAAGGCGGCCGGTGGTTCCCGGTCGAAGACGGATGTGATCTGGTCTGCCCCGGCCATCACGTAATGTTTGGCCAAATCAGGTTCGGTATGTTCCGCGATGCGATAGGCAAACTGTCCAGTGGCCAGTTCAGGATAGATGTCCAGCCCGGCCTCAAGCGGATAAATCGGCAGGAAGGTCGCCACTTTGCCGTTGACGATGCCCTGTTCGGTCATCGTGGCCGCAAGAGCACGTCCGCCAGTATGCATACGCTGCGGCGTTGATGTGCTGATACCCAGCGTGGTGCGCAGATCCGGGGCCAGCCACGGCAAGGCGGTCAGCACACAGAGGAGCGATGCCGCCGCCAGAACCGGGTGCGTATAGTCATGTTTGGACCACGGCACGCGGGCAAACATCAGCGCGGCCAGAATGGGCAGAACCACAAGCGGTGCGATGTAGTATTGCGAAAAGCCGGGCGTGGGCAGGAAGCTCATCATCGCGGTGGTCAGAAGGGTTCCAAGCGTGACCAGAACCGGGCCGATTGCATGCTGGTCTGCGCTGTGCTGCGCCTCTGGTCCGGTGAACGCCATCCAGCCAAAGCACAGAATGACGAAGCCGATGATCAAGGGCACGCCTTCCAGCCAAATCCCCGTAAGCAAGCTGCGCTTTCGCACCTAGCCCCAGGGCCAGGCCAGGTTCGGTCAGGCGGTTGACCTCCCAATAGGCGACATGGGGGCCGGTGTGGAACTTGACGATATGGGCCAGGAAGAGCTGCGGATCGGACAGCAGCAGAATGAACAGCGGCAGGGCGCCCACCAACCGCCGATCAGGATTGGCAACGCCACGCGGCGTACGCGAAGCTTGAAGGGCAGGGCTACGGGCAGCAAAAATGCTGCAATCGCGACAGGCGGGATGAACGCAACAGCGCTGACCTTCATGCCTGCCGCGATAGACAGGCATAGGCCCGAGGCGAACAGGCGCGTGGTCCGCAGGCGCCGCTCGTTCAGCTCGATCAGGAAGAGGCCAAGCCCGGCAAGGGCAAAGGGCAGCTGCAACAGGTTGTTTGAGGCCGCCATGCCGGGTTCGTTCATCAAGGGATGACAGGTCAGGACAGCAACGGCAGAAAACAGCGACAGGCGCGTTGATCCGGACAGGCGCAGGGTCAGCCAGCTGGTCACACCCGCCAACATCAGCCACGCGGCAAAGATGCCCATCCGAGCCGAGAACAGAAGCCCTCCGGCCCCGAAGATCAGGTCGAACCCGCGGAAATACCATGCGGAATAGGGGACGTGGTTATAGAAGATGTCCTGATAGAGCTCTAGCTCGCCCATCAGGCGGGCAGGGGGGACGAACATCATCTCGTCCCGGCGTAATCCATAGCCCATGAGGCGGCCATAGACGGCGGCCAGAAGCACCGCAAACCCGATGACTAGGGCGATCTGGCCCATGCGGCGGGCGATGGGATCGTCCAGCGTCTTCGCGGTCGAAGCTGACGGATCGGATTTGAACATCTCGGTTACACTCATGACGCATCTTTTCCGCCGCGCAGGGCTACTGAGACCAGTTTGAAGGACAAAAGCACGGTAGGGGCCAAGGCGATGGCTTGCGCCAGATAGGCACCGGCCCCGAAACTCATCAACAGTTTCAGCAGAACCGCGTTAAACAGATAGACGGCCACATAGGCCGCGACGTAGTGCGGGAAACGGCCATAGCCACGTGTGCCGAAGACGAAACGCCCGTGGGTCATGTGATTGAACACCACGCCGATTGCGAATTGCAGCGCCAGCGCGATCTGCGGGTGGGCACCCGAAAAGACGAACGCGGCGTAGACCGAATAGCCAAACGCGGTGTTCACCACGCCCGCCACAAGGAACCGCAGGAAACGGTTGTCGGGCGCAGAGGATTTGCCCGAAGGGAGGTCGCGACCGCCCGGATCATGACGCAAGCTCGGCATAGGCGAGACCCTTGGGGAAGTCTCGCGTCACGGTCAAGAGGCTCAACGCCCATGTGTTGCATCAGGATGGAGTTCACAAGATGCACATCATAGGTCCGGCAGGCATGTTCGCGTGCGGCGTGACCCATGGCGGTCGCAAGGGAGGGATCGTCGATGAAGCGTTTCATCGTCTGCGCAAGGGCGCTCGCGTCCCCTTGAGGAAAGACCATACCAGACACGCCGTCTTGGGTGCTTCGCCACAACCGGGGGCGTCTGTGGTGATCACAGCGCGTCCACTGGACATGGCCTCAAGGATCGACCGCGGAACGCCCTCACGCAGCTCGGTCGGCAAGACAAACACGCTGCACTTGGCCAGATACGGACGTACGTCACGTGTCTCGCCCAACCAGTTGACCAGCCCTCGTTTCTGCCAATCGGCAAAAAGGTCTGGGTCAATGGCGTCAGGATTGCTGTCTGCCGGTCCCAAAATGTCGATGTCACATTCATGCCCTTGGGCACGAAGAATTTCAGCGGCCTTGCCAAGGGTCAAAAGCCCCTTGCTGCGCAAAAGCCGCCCGATGAACAGAAATTTCACACGCCCTTGAGGGACGGGAGTTTCAGTAAACCGCCGCGTATCCACGCCGGATCCGGGCACGTCATGCAGCGGCACGCGGTCCGGGATCAGGTGAAAGCGGCGAATGTCGCGCCGGTCGGCCGAGTTGTAGCAAAACGCGCCATGAATGCGGCGCAGTGCCACTCGGTGCAATAGGATCGACAAGTCACGAACGCGTTTGCGCCGACCCGTCGGGTTCTCTTCCATGAAGCTATAGCCCAGCCCCGTGAACAGCGCATAGCGATGCGGGACGCCCGCGATTTGCGCGGCGAGGCTGCCGTAGATGTTGGGCTTCATGGTGTACGAGATCACCAGCTCGGGCTTTTCTTTGTGAAAGAAGCGAACCAGCGCCCAAAGTGTCCCCAGATCGCGTAGCGGGTTGGTCCCCGTGCGGTCCATCGAAATAGGGCAGGGACGCACGCCATTGTCGCGCAGGGTCTGGGCGGTCTCGTCATCTATGTCAGCGGCGGCGGCCAAAACCTCGTAGCCGTTCGCGGCCAGCCTGCGGATCAGGTCGAGGCGGAAATTTACCAACGACCAGCCAAGGCTTCCCAGAACCACGGCCTTCTTCGGCGCGTCATTCGCGGCCGAGATATGTGTTCGAGGCCCCCCCAGCATTATCGTCACTCACCCGCCCACAGGCTTGTGCGGGATGCGATGCCGATCTCGGCCAGACGCTGCGGGCCAGCGACAGGTGCGGGATAGGACGGACGATGGCTGCGGATACAATGCACATTCTCGCGCGGGGTATCATCGGCATGGTCGCCGTAGCCGGGACACAGGTCGATCAACTGACGACGCACAGCGGCTTCGTCGCCTGCACGCGCGGCGGTTTCCAGTGCGACGATCGCAGAGCGAAGATGCGCCATCGGAATTCCATCCGGCAGGGCGCTTTCGACGGATTCGATGCCACTGTCGCGACGCTCTTCGGCCTTGTCGAACAGCTCTTCAAACAGCTTTTCGCCCGGACGGATGCCAACAAAGTCGATGTCGATATCACGGTAGGGCTCCAGCCCGGCCATGCGGATCATGCGCTCGGCCAGATCGACGATTTTCACCGGCTCGCCCATGTCCAAAACGAAGATCTCGCCCAGACCCGAGTTGCGGGCCAGACCCTTGGCGGCTGCCACCACGGTCAGCTGAACAGCTTCGCGGATGGTCATGAAGAAGCGCTCCATCCGGCGGTCAGTGACGGTCAGTGGACCACCTTCGGTAATCTGTTTCTGGAACAGCGGGATCAACGACCCGGACGACCCCAGTACATTGCCGAACCGGACCGAGAAGAAGCGCGTCTGCGTCGTCGATTTCGGGCTTTGCTTCTGATAGGTGATACGGTCCTGCGCTTGGGCATAGAACTCGGCCACGCGCTTGGTCGCGCCCATCACATTGGTGGTGTTCACGGCCTTGTCGGTTGAAATCTGAACCATGGCAATCGCACCGACATCACGCGCGGCATCCGCCACGTTGCGCGTGCCGATAACGTTGGTCAGCACACCTTCACAGGGGTTCAGTTCCACCATCGGCACGTGCTTCAACGCAGCGGCATTGAAGACCAGTTCGGGCTTATATCGCTGGAATACGGTCTGAACGCGCTGGGCATCGCGGATGCATCCCACATGGACCTGACGGTTCACGTCGGGATAGTTTTTCCCAAGGTCCATATCGATCGAGTAGGCATTGAATTCGCAATTGTCCAACAGCACCAGAAGTGATGGATCGAACGAAGCGATCTGGCGTGACAGCTCGCTACCGATTGAGCCTCCGGCCCCAGTGATCAACACCCGACGCCCTTCGATCATCTGGCGCAGCAGCGACCGCTCCACAGCTTTCTGCGGACGGTTCAGGATGTCTTCAGGTTCAATTGCACGCAGCTTAATCTCGTTATCAACAACCTGATCCAGCGCGGGATCGGCCAGGCCGGGCAAACGCGAGATCTTGATGCCGTTCGAGGTCGCCCAAGACAGAAGCTCGAAGATTCCTTTGTTGTCGAAATAGGACACATCTTCGGTCAGCAGTATCTGCTGCGCCTTCAGATCACAGTCCTCCAGCGCCTTGATGGCCCGCTTGGGTTCGCGAATAGATCCAAGAATGCGCGCACTGTGGAAATGCAACCCGGTCGAGCCGGTGGCATCGTCAATGATCCCAACCGGAACATAGGTCGAACCACTGCGGTCGAGCGAGCGTAAGAACAGGTCGCAATTCGTGCCGGTGCCAACAAGGACCACGGGAATTTGCTTTTCCGCGATGCGATCGGCACGCTTGGTACGACGGACCAGCTCGCGGTGGCGTGCAACAATGCGCAGCGCGCCGGTGAACGGTATCGTCGCCAGAAACTGAATGATAAAGATCGAGAAGGTGATCGGTTCCAAGGCCGCGATTTGTGCCGCGATCAGAATCTGAACGCAAATCGCCATAATTGCTCCGCGCGAGATCACCATCACATCGTTCAAAGAGGTTGATCGCGAATGACGTGTGTAAAAGCCCATCACGGTAAAAACGACCAGATTGACGATGCCGGCTAAAAGCATCATCGGCGTCATCACGGCAAACAGTTCCGAAGTGACCGATCCACCTTGCGACAGGCTGATTGCGGCAAACACCGCTGCGGCCGAAGCAATCATGTCTCCGACAACTAGCTTGTGATTTGCACATAGCTCGATCTTCTTCTGAGCAAGCCAGTACTTCAGTGCTTCTTGTATTCCGGTGCGCGTGGACGCATCGCCTTCGCGAGAAGGCCCGAACCCCATTCCATCAAGCATTTTTAGAACCCTTTTCGGCTCTGAGATAAAAAAACATCATTCAAATTTCGTGACGCTCCAGGGGCGCACGACAGAAATCCATACATTCAGTGATGTTGAACCGGCTGACATTTTCCGACACAGGCGGCCGGAGAATGTCAGCCGTAGAGATTAACAAATAAAATTGTTCAACATCCCATCACACTCGTTACTCGCGTGCCCTCACCAAAACTTTTTACTGCGCCAAAATCTGGCAAACACAAATCCGCACTTAAAAATGCGCGCGGGTATACAACTGGGGCGGAGAGCACAGACACAAAATTCTTTTGCTATTGAGAAACAGACCCACCCCTGGAAGCTTCGATGAAAAAATCAAAACGTAACCTGTTTCAGCAAAGTTCAGCTTAGCGCAATCTTTGCCTTATTTCTAACAAATTGTAGACACGTACTGTTTCTATTTTTGAAACATATAATGATTACAGTGTGTTGTGTGTTGCGATTTATGGCAATTAGGCGTGTTCTATGATGGCTCTTGTTCTTGCACGAAAGGAGAACTCGCAAAGAAAGATCGGAAAAGGACGTAACGTCGCTGACGATGCAACCAAAAGTGGTTTTAAATAGAATCGGTTAACGGGCGCTTTCGTTGGTCTTGGAAGTGCCGCGTGAGTGGGTCCAATGCGGCAGAAAGCCGGGTGCCAGCCTGGACAATTCTGCCTTGTCGGCCAGATAGAACTCCTCCATCGCCTGTTTCAGATCGTCTGGAAGCGCTGGATAGGTGAAGGGCTTGGCAACAAGGTTCCGCAATGTGCTGACCGGCGGCCGGGTGCGGATCGGGTCGAGAAGCGGACGAAGCGGTGCGAGGACACGCCGCAAAGGTCCCGGAACTGCCGCGGCATGTTTGTCCTTTACCTTCTCGCGCACTGGCGGGGTCAGCTGGCCGGTATAGCCGATGTGATCCGCGACCCATTGCAATTGCCGATCCGGATGCGTGGCGACATCTTCAAATGCCAAAAGCAGGATTTGCTTGTGCGGGAACAGGGCATAGAAGCGCTTCAGATGGTGACCATAGAGCCCATCATTCAGAAACCGTTCGGTCGCGGCTTTTTGCGGATCAAGGTGGCGGCGGATATCCTCGTTCACCTCTCCGCGGCGCAGCAACATGCAGTAATCCGAGTACGCACGCTGAACGGGGTCGCGCATCTGAACGATCATTTTCACGTCCGGATAAGTGGCATGAATGCGCTCGGCGGCTTCGGGCTGGGTCAGATAAGAGTTTGATTTCTCGCCTACGATGTCATCGGACTGAGCGCCGTCGAACTGAGCGTTGAACCAATCAAAGCCCTTGTCATAGACACGCGAGAAGAAGTGCAGTTCGGGCGCGGGCATGAAAATACCGGGCGAGGCCGAAAGGGAGTGTTGCTCCCATGTTGTCGCGCATTTGGCAGCGCCGATGATCAGAAAGTCGATGGGACGGGGCGTGGTGGTCATAGTTTAATCCCTCTGTCCGGCAAGCATATCATAGACGGCGGTGGTTTTGGCGATATGGACGTCCAGCCCATACTGTCCACGAACGTCCTTCTGTGCGGCGTCCGAGATACGCGCGCGCAGGCCGCTGTCTTCGATCAGATCGCGCATGGGGGCAGCAAAGGCCCGAGCTTCCCAGGGATCCACAAGAAACCCGGTCTCGCCATCTGTGATCGCTTCTGGGTTGCCGCCATGTCGCGTCGCTATGACGGGGGTGCCCAGATGCATCGCCTCGATCAGCGTTCGGCCAAATGGTTCGTCCAGCGCCGTGATCAGCAGCGCATCGACGCCTGCCATTGCAGGGGCAGGGGGATCTCGAAACCCCATCAAATGCAGGTTTGCGGACAGCCCATGCGCAGCAGCGCGGTCGACGCAGGCCTGATCCAGGCCCGAGCCTTCCGTTTCGACCCGGCCAAAGATCAGCCCATGCACCGGGCGGTTGGGCATCGCATCCCGCACGGCCTTGACCGCGTCCACGAAATGTACCGGGCGCTTGCGGTCATTCAATACGCCGAAATAGGCCAAGAGCACGCTGTTATCTGGTACGCCCAGTTCGGTGCACAGCGCTTTGTGGCAGGCCACACGATCCGGAATGTCCGGGTCCAGATCAAACGGGCTGCGGACAACTTGGAACCGGTCATCAATCGACCGGACGGGGCGCTCGGGGGCGCGAGAATTCGGACACCGACAGAATGCGATCTGCCAGCAGAGGGGCGATGATATTCGCCCCCTTGGCGTCAGGCCCTTGCCGGTGATGCCAGATGAATTTGCAGCCAGCGAGCTTGGCCGGCAGGCTCCAAGAGCCATGCATGCGACCATCATTGGTATGTACGATGTCGATCCGGTTTTTCTTTAGATAGCGTACCATCTGCGGGACGGATCGCAGCAGAAATCCAAACCGCGAGGCATCTTGCGGGCTGCGGCTGTGCTTGGGGGCAATGATGCGAGGAGTTTCGAGCACCTCGTAAGACAGACCCATATCCGAGATATAGGCGCCCAATGCGCCGCCCTCGCGGTGTAGCGCAATGACAGGTTCGTAGCGCTCTGGATCAAGGTTGCGGATCAACCCCAGCGCCGAGACATGGCTGCCCCCAATCGTGGCACCCCCGACAAAGGGATAGAAAATGCGTATTTTGGTCATGAAAAGCCTAAAAAAAAGAACTACTGAGAATTAGTGGATAGTGAGGCCGAGCGCGAGACTTCAATCGTGTCGCCGGGCATGAGCGGGTCGGTGGGGGCGATGATCAACGATACAGGCGCACCATCGACCACCCGCGTGACGCGATATTCGGTCTGCTCTTCGGTCAACGGGTCGGGCACGGCCAAGCCGCTTGCGACCGCTTGGGCGCGCAAGGCCTCGGATGTGGCAAGTCGGATGTCCAGACGGGCAAGATCGCGGTCAACCCGGTTCAATTGTTCCAAGGTGCTGGCGCGGGCGTCATCTGTCAGGGCCAGCGTGTCGCGTTCGGCGCGGTTAAGCTGTTGGCGGGCCGTCAGACGGGCGATTTCCAACTGCAGTCGCTTGCTTTCCAGATCGTTCAGCGCGGTGGTCAGCGCGTTGACACGCGTATTGACCGTCAATCCGCGTTGTTTCAGGGACGTCACATCGTCCAGTTCGGCCGTAGTGCGTGCGATCTGTTCCGAGCGCAGGGTGATTTGGGCGGTCATACGCTCGATCTGCTCGCGTAGCACCGCTTGCAAATCGCGCAGCCTATCGGCTTGCGAGGCACGCGCATTTTGGGTGGCTTCCAGGATATCGCCCCTCAATGCCACGCGGGCGCGGGCGGAGAGAGGTGGCGGTGCCGTCCGCCGCGCGATCCAGATCGTCCAGATCCGCGACCAGTCGGGCACGCTCTGCCTGGAGGGCGTCAATTTCGGCCTCAAGGCTGCGGACCTCTCCTCCCAAGCGCATTGTGTCCTGTGCAAACGCGCCCCACATTGCCCGGATGCAGGCGGATCAAGCCGCTGGACAGGGCCAAAGCCTGTTGCGCCGTCAAACCGGGCCGAAAGGCGTACGCACCTGGTGCCGTGACCTCGCCCAACACAAAGATTGGCTGGTGGCCGGTCACTTCGATGCCAACGCGTGGGGCAGGCGAAATGCCCAGTTTGCGCTCGATTTCGAACTCGATTTGACGCGCCAATGCCGGGGGCGGTCTGGCCGATGGCGCTGATGCTGCCGATCAGGGGCATGGACAGAACGCCATCGGTCGAAATGCGATACTCGCCCGAGACTCCGTCAAGCACGGTAAAGGCGTTGCGATCCCCGTCCCAGCGCAACACGCGCAGGCGTAGTTCGTCCTGTGCATGCAGTTGATACTCGGCCGCCCGGGCATGATCCGAGAGGGCAAGCGTGGTCAGGATCATGGTAAAAACAAGGGAAATGATGCGGATCATGGGCGTACTCTTTTGTTACGAAGGACCGAGATTTGCGGGTTGGGCGGGCGGGGGCGCGGGGCAGGGTCCCGCAATGTGGCAGCGGTCAGGGAAAACAGAAGGATCCATGGGACATTCCAGAACCGCGCGAAAAAGGTTGGGAACATGTTGAAGGCGGCGGCATAGATCAGCAAAACCACGAGCGTGATCGCCCAAACCAGCCGGTTCGCACCCTCGGCGATGGCGGCCCAGATCAAGATGGCTCCTGACAGGAAGAAACCGATCAGCCCCAGCATCGAAATCAAGCCGCCTTCGACGAAGGCCAGCATATAGGTGTTGTGTACCGCTGCATGATGCGAACTGATCTCGCGGAATTGTTCGACGCCGAGGCCGACAAAGATCGTGTCCTTCATGACGGCGAAGGCCTCTTGCATCAGCTGTGCGCGGTCCGAAAACGTCCCGGCCCCCGACAGGTTGCGATCCAGTAGCGGGTTCAGCACACGCTCTTGAAATACAGCGGGCATGAAGGTGTCTCCGAACAGGACCATGAGCCCCGCAACGGCAATAAACGCGGCGGCCGAGATTGGCAGATACTTAAACGGGCCAACGATGGTGATCAGCAGCGTAACACCAAGAATTGTTGCCAAAAGGCCTGACACCGATCCGGTCAGCATGATGCCGTAGATCAGCGGCGGCAGGCACAAAAATACCGTGCGCAGTTTGAACTCGCCCATCTTGTACAGGCCCAGTACCAGCACAATCGCAATGGCCCCATGCACGGCGCCCTCGTTTTCGCGCTGGAACAGCGAACGCATTCGCCCAGAACCGGACACCAGCATGTGGTTTGGATTGTCGACGAAATGCACGACATAGGCCCCGAAGACCATGACGAAGACGTAAGACGCGACCAACAGTTTCACCAGCGCGATTGTCTGGGCGTAGGACCGCCCGCCAAGGATCATTGGCAGCACCAGAAGCGAATAGCCGTATTGGGCAAACGTGTTGGGCAGGGCCAGCGGGTTGCCATTGACGACGGAGCTGACAGTCAGCCCCCCCATGAAGGCGAAGAAAGACATGAACCAGAAGGCGGTGGCCGGGCCGAAGAACTTGATGCTCAGCGTGCGGTTGGCCAGCATCAGGATAAAGGCCATCAGGCCACGATGTCCGATGCCGTGACATAGACCGAGTCCAGCTTGACGTGGTTCATCGGGGCCAGCACGACCGCCGCCGCGATCAATATACCTGTCGGGGTCGCAAGGCCCGCGCTGACCAACCCAAAGGGATCCCTCCGGGACTGACGTCTGCGACGCGCAGATGACCGCAATGGGAGAGGCGAGGCGTGGTCCCGGCGCATAGTCATGAGTGCACCTCAGACTTGCTTGTGGTGTCAGGGCGGGTTTTGGCTTCAAGCGTTCGCATGACCAGCCAACCGCAAGCCACAAGCCAAAGCGTATTGCTGATCAGGTGGCTTAGCGCCGCGCCATTCACACCGAAAGTGACAACGAAAGGATAGATCAACGCGAAGAAAAGTGCCGCCGTTGCCGCGCCGATCAGCATCAGTTCCCGGTCGTGGCCGAGGCTGAGAAGGACAGGCCCGAGAATGACGCCAGCCAGAAAGAGCGCCACGGCCACGGCCTGAATGGACACGACGGGGGCCGCGGCGACGAAGGCCTCGCCAAAGGCCGCATCCAAGATGGGGACGATGTAGATCAACGCGGGAATAACGCCTGCCAACAGGATTGCGCAAAAGGCGACGCTGATCCAAAGCGCAGTTTTGCGAATGCGCACGTAGTCGCCGCTCGCGGCAAGGCGGCTGAACTCGGGGAAAACGGCCTGCTTGATCGGGCGGCCAAGGCGGATTGCGGCGTCTCCGCATTTGCGGGCGATATGATAGTGGCCGACAAAGACAGGAGCGACGAGCGCACCAAGGATCACCACGTCCAGCCGCTGTGTGGTCTGGCGCAGGATCACGGCAAGGTTCGAATTCCACATGAACCGCAGGAAGCCACGGTTTTGGCCCAAGGTGGCGATCAGGCTTCCAAATCGAGGCTTCTGTCCGCGTTGCCGCATTTCGCGACGTCCGAAGATGAAAGCAATCAAACCTTCTGCAAGGCTGAACAGGACGAAGATGACCACGAAATGAACCAATGAGCCGCCCACCAGCCAGGCAATGATGGACAGAAGCAACCGAAACAGGGCCGTTGCCGCGTCGATCTTGGCTAGCAGGTCAAACCGGTCATAGAGCCTGAGAAGCGCCACACCGGTGGCCCTCAGCGACAGTGCCACCGCAAGTGCCCCCAGTGACAACAGATGCGCAGCACCGCCATCCAGCCCTATGGATCCAGCGACCAAAGGGGCCAGGAAGAGGATCAGCGCCGCAGCAGCCAGCCCTCCGATCACGTCAAGCACGATGGACAGGCCCACCAGATTTTCAAACCGCGCAGTGTCTTTTTCTTCCAACGCGATGCTGCCGTATTGGATCACCGCTTGCCACGGTTCAAAATGCACAAGCCGCGCGTTGATCCGGGCAAATGCTCGATCAAGGCCAGCGCGCCCAACCCCGCAGCCCCCAGTGCCCGTGCCGACACCGCCAACGAGATCATCCCCAAAATCGCCATCGCAACCTGAGAAGAGAATATCCACTTCAAATTGCGTACAAGGCGTTGGGCGACTTGGTCGTGTGGAAGGATCTGACGCAGGCGCTGGATCATTTAATGTCTCCGGCAAGCAATGCCAGCCAGGTTTCCACATGGCTGAGTGTGCTTCCCGACGGGCGCGCCCACGGATTATTTGGCAGGTCGGGGGACAGGCCGGGCGTTGCCGCCTCATAATCATCGGGAAGCCCATCACGGTCACTATCAACGACACGTGGGGCGCTGGGAAGCGTGGGCCATCCGCCAACCTGGTCCGGTTTGTCGATCACGCGGCCCAGACATTTCAGAGTGTCATTGATCACTTGCTTGTCCAGAGCATCCAGATGGACATTGCCCGGCAACCGGTCACCCACGTGGGTCAGGACTTTCTCAAGCGTGTCTTTCGTTCTGTATATTGGTGCGGAAAAGGGTCCACTGGTCGTCGGAATGCGTCGTGCTTTGGCGGTTGGGTTCAGAACAGAGAAGGTCCGCGGATTGCACCCGGCAGCCGCGCCGGTTTTGTTTCGGAAAGCCATGATCGACACGCGCGTCGTACGTTTCCATTCGAAGACCTGAACGGCTTCGGGTGTCTTGGACTTCGTGCTTGGACCGCTGAGTGCGATATTCCCGCCATAGATGATCGTCACATCGCCCACGAGGTCATAGAACTCGCCGAATTGGCTTTTGGGGTTATAAAATACGTTGTTCAACACCTCGATTGGCCCCACATCAGTACCCTTGATGTCGGGCATCCGGTCACGGTGATGTGCAAAAAGGTTCCGCGCAATCGTGATCCGGCCACAGATGTTGTTTTCCTTCTCGTGCGAGCAGATCAGCGCCCCTTTCGAATGTCGGCCTTTCGGGTGTGTGCTGTGATCCAGGCTCAGCGCCAGAATGCTGTCGGCCAGCGTGATATTGGCGACCTTCCCGCCGGACACATGGATATTGAACGTCTCGTCCGTAGCAAACTGCATCGAGAGATTGCCGAGATAGATCTTCTTGGCGTCCTCAAGCGTGATCGCATCCACATTGGCGGAGGGCGTGACGCTGGGGCCGGGGCGGACCTTCAGAAAACGGATCACCACTCGCGCGAGTTTTTCACGATCAGGGGCGTTTGGATCGAGTTGCGGTTGCGCAGCTGGATCCCCTTTCCAGGCGCGGTTTGGCCCGCAATGTATATGTTTGAACCAACGAATATCGGGCTATCGAGCATGATTGTGCCCGAGACCCGGAAAACACAGACCCGCGGCCGCCCGTCATTCTTGGCGCAGGCACGCAACGTGCCCGTGCCGCTATCCGCAAGCGAAGTCACCTCTACGATGTCGCCGCCCTTCCACGCCAACGCCTTGGCCCCAAAGCCAAGCGCACCGGGGAACGCGATGTCCTGTGCCAGCGCGGGAACGGTTGCTGTAATAAGTCCCATACTGGCAGCAACAGAGGCAGCGGTCGGGGCAAATCGCGGCCGACACCTCCTGAGGCGATTACGAATAATATCCCTCACCGTAATTATAGTATTGAGCATAACCACCATATCCCAATCTTTGATGTCTGCGCGTATCAACGTCGTTGATCAGGGTTGCCGTGATCGGCAGACCATCTCGTTTCAGCCGTTCAACGGAATCCACCAGAACGTTTTCTGGCGTGCGTCCCCAACGAACCACTTGCCAGATTTCATCCGCCAGCACGCCGATGCGGACGGTATCGTCCACGACCAGCACGGGCGGTGTATCAACAATCACAAGATCATATTTTTCCCGCAGCTCGGTTCTGAGGGTCGCCAATTGCTGGCGCTGCGCTTTCAGATTGGATCCGCTGCGCGCATCCACCGAGAGAAAGTCCAAGCCCTCGACGGTTTTGCCACCCAGCGAGACAGGGCCTGGGACAACTTTGCCCGACAGGACGTCCGCTAGTTTTGCAGGCTTGGTATTCGCTTCAAGCAACTTCGACGCCGCCTCGCGGTGACTGTCCATGTCGATGATCAAGGTGCTCAGCCCATCCAGTGCGGCCGACACGCCAAGTGCCACAGTGACTGTGGACTTGCCCTCATGGGGCAGGCCGGATGTGATCATGACCACCCAGCCTTCGTTACTGTCGTCAAACCACAGCCCGGTTGCGCCGCGAACCGCTTGTGCGAACATTGTATGAGGCTTGGCGATAAGGTATTTGGCGACGCCTTCGCGGCGCATCGCGCCTGCGTCGCGTCCAATCCGGGGCAGGAAGCCCGCATTCGGCAGGCCGGAAATCCGCATGGTCTGCGTTTCATTCCACAGCCGTCGGTTCATCAGGTCCAGAATAAGCGCGACGACAAAGGCCAAGACCAGCCCACCGACCGCGGCAACCACAAGCGAGGCCTTCATATTCGGCCACGAGGCCGCAACCGGGGGACGGGCGACCGAGACTTGCCGCGCGCCCTGCGAGACCAGATTGATCTGGGTCTCAAGCTCGTTCAGTTTTTCGATGGCGGTCTGATAGCGCAGGCGCAGCACTTCCAGCAGACGTTCGCGGCGCATCTGTTCAAGCTCGGCGCGGGTGCGTTCTTGAAGCTCGATCTCGACCTTCGTAAGCTCACTTTGAAGCCGCTCGGCGTCTTGACTTGCATCTGCGGTCTTCAGGAATGTCGTGAGATATTGCACTTGCGATCGCAGCCGGTCTGGAAGCTGGTCGTCATCCAACTTGTTCTCTCGAATGAAGTTGGCCAGCTCGACTTCGGCCAGCGTCAGTTCTTCTCCCAAGGTTTCGACGCGTTCGCGCAGGAAGACGATCGAGCTTGAGACGCTGGCACGTTGGTCGGCCAGACTGTTTTCGATGTAAACTGCAGGGATGGCGTTGGCGATATCGGCGGCAAGGCGTGCTGAATTTGCCGTAGAAATAATGTCGATGGCCAAGCTTTCGCCCGAGCGGAAGACGCCATAAGCCCCTTGGATCTTGTCGAGCACCTGCTCTTGATGCAACGCCGGGTCGACAGGCTGCCCGTCCGAGGTCAGAGACACGAATTTCGGATTGTCATAAAGGCCAAGATACACTGCCAACTGATCGGCAAAGGCACGTGATTTCAGGACGTCCATTTCGGTTTCGATGACCGCGCGCGACAGTTCGAAGCTTTCCAGCTGCGTGTCTGTTTGGCGCACGCGCGTATCAAGCCCTGTCAGAACCAGCGTCGCCCGCGCGGTAAAGCGTTCCTCAAGCCGGTCGACCACAAAGTATGTGGCGGCAATCACCGCAACGACAATCAGGATAATCAGGCGCAGATGCCGTCGCAGGATCAGCCAAAATCCATCTAGCCCAATACGATCAAAATCGTTCGAACCGCTGTCCTCGCCACCGATTTGCGCGTCGATCTTCATGAATCAATCTCCATTCGGGTCACGATCTGTTTCCGAATGGCGAAAACACGATGACGACGTTCACCAGAAACGCGCCACATAACCCCTATCAACTTCTTTTCCCGCCGTCCGGCGGGCCACCCAACTTCGTCCAGTTCCTAACTTTCCCCAAGGAACGGGACGCCGTTAAAATCATGTCTCTGCGTCTAAAATTTCACAGAGCGTGCGCGGTCATAAGCCGCATAATGACGATCGACATAGATCGCTGTCGAAAAATTCTTTGTCACGCGTTCCCGCGCTAGTTTCCCCAAGGTTGCCCTAGCCACAGGGCCTTCGTCAATGAGTTCTGCAACCGCAAGTGCTTGTTTTTCTGGCTGTGCGGGCGGAACAACGCGCCCTGTGTCACCCACAAGCATGGCGCAATCGCCGACATCCGTGACCACGCAAGGAACCTCGGCAGCCATGGCTTCGGATACCGCAAGGGGAAAGGCTTCGCCCCAGGCCGAGGACAACAGGAAGATGTCAAAACCGGGCACAATGCGGTGAATGTCGGGGCGCGTCTCGATGATGCTGACCCGGTCCGAAATGCCCAGATCCTGTGCGGCTTGGTCGGCTAAACTGCCGTGGTGGCCTTCGCCCACCAGTACCGCATGCACGTCATGGCCCATCTCGCCAGCTGCGCCGTGGCCTTCACCATGGCAACGTGATCTTTCATCGGATGATTGCGCGCGACGTTCCCGATGATCAGGCGCTTCGGGAATGCCTGCGATTTCGGATAGGCGCGCACGGGCGTCGGGGTCGGGTTTGAACACCTCTGTATCGACGGCATTTGCAATCAGCTCGACCCGGTCGGGGCAGAATCCGATGGCCTCGTGCTGTTGTTGCGAGACGCCCGAGCAATAGGTGATCAACTCGATTTTCCGCGACAGTGCGGCCATCATTCGGACAACCATTTGGGTCGACCGTTTCTCGTTCTTGATGTCTTGAAGCGAATGATGCACTGCCCAGACTTGCGTGGCTCGCTGGCGCTTGGGCAGCAATTTCAGCCCGGCCCAAGCCGCAAGACAACCATGATACATCCAGCCATGCACCACATCCGGGCGCGCGTCACGTAGCATGCGCCGCAGACGCCACAGCGCACCAAGAGTGATCCTTCCCGGACGTAGCCCAAGATCGGTCACCTCAACCCCCAAGTCCTCGATCTGCGACGCGACCGAACCGGGGGGCACCAACGATATCACGGAATGCGACTGCGCATCATCTTTCAAAGCAGATAAATATCTTTGCAACATAATTTGAGCGCCGCCGACATCCGTGGTTGTGACGACATGAATAACTTTCATGGGGCAAGCTTGCATGGAATCTGAATGTCTGGCAAGCTTCATTCATTACGTATGTGCATGTTGGGGCGGGATTTTCTGGTTCAAAGCCGTTTTGGTGTCGCGTTGGGTATTTTGTTCCAACAGGGATGCGACCGCGGTGCTTCGGTGTGCTCTGACAACTTCTTTTCGCCTGTTTCAGGCCCTTGATTGCTGGACACTTAATGAATCGATTGCTCGAGATTTTGATCTGCCTGTGCATGTTGGTGGTTGCCGTGCCCCTCTGCGCGGTGACCTATCTGATCGTCGTCAAGGCCCTCGGCCATCCGGTGATGTTTCGCCAGACACGGGCGGGGAAGGGCGGTGTGCCTTTCGACGTGATCAAGTTTCGAACCCTCACGGATGACCGCGACGAACATGGCATTTGGTTGCCGGATGAAGAGCGTCTGACCCCCGCCGGGAAATTCCTGCGCCGCACGCGGTTTGACGAGCTTCCGCAGCTATTCATCATTTTGGCGGGCCGCATGGCACTGGTCGGCCCCCGTCCGCTGATGGGCGAGACAATCGACGGGTTCGGTGCGGATGGGATCAAGCGCGGGTCGGTCCGACCGGGCCTGACCGGATGGTCTCAGGTCAGCGGAAATACTGCGCTGAACGATGACGAGAAGCTGACGCTGGATCTGTGGTATGTGGCCCATCGCACGACCGCGTTAGATTTTCGTATTCTGGTCGAGACGATCGGTGTTGCCCTGTTCGGAGAGCATCGGCGCGAAGATCGGATCGCGGCGGCAGAGCATTGGGGAAGCACATTAAACGCGCAGGCCCAAGCATGACGTCCGGCATGAAGATTGTTTTGGTCGGCGCGGTGGAAAGCACCCAGATTGCCCTGAATGCGCTTTGTACCTCGGGCCACGCGCCCGCAATGGTCGTGACCTTGCCGCCCGAGCTTGCGCATCGCCATTCGGATTTTGTCGACGTGGCGCCGCTGGCGCAGGAATATGGCTGCGCCCTGCATCTGACTGGCAAAAGTGACAGCGCAGAAACGATCTCCGCCATCCGTGCGCTCGACCCGGATTTGGTGCTGGTGATCGGCTGGTCTCAGCTGTGCGGAGCCGAGTTTCGCGCGGTGCCAAAGCTGGGATGCATCGGATTTCACCCCTCGGATCTGCCGAAATTGCGGGGACGGGCGGTTTTGCCGTGGACGATTCTCTTGAGGGAGCGGGTCATCGGCACCTCGCTTTTTTGGCTGGGCGAGGGCGCAGATACTGGCCCCATCGCCGCGAAAGCACGGTTTGAGGTCGACCCCGATACAATCACCGCGCGGGAACTTTATGACCGCCATATGGAGGCGCTCGCTGACATGTTGCCCCCGCTGATGGAGCGCATCGCGTCAGGCGACGTTCCCCGCGTTCCGCAGGACGAGGCTGGGGCCAGCCTATGTGCCTTGCGTCGGCCCGAGGATGGATTGATCGACTGGACCACCCCCGCCGCCGACATTCACCTGCTGATCCGCGCAGCGGGCCCCCCTTATCCCCGGTGCGTTCACCCACGCGGCGGATGGAACCAAACTGGTGCTGACAGCGGTCCGCCACACGCCGCGCGTCGGCTATTACATCGGTCTGCCCGGGCAGGTGCAGGACATCGACGGACGGACCTTCACGGTCGCCTGCGGTGACGGAAACTGCATTGATATTCTTGATTGGCAGGGGGCGGAGGCGCCTCCGAAATTACATAGTAAACTTGGAAAGATGACGACATGAGCACGCTTGCCTCGACCGCATTTGGCGGCGATCCCAAAGCACCGGTCCTAGTGATTGCCCCCCCATCCTGATGACGAGGTGCTGGGCGTCGGCGGCACCATCGCGCGGCTGGCCGACGAGGGACGCGAGGTGCATGTGGCGGTGGTCACCAAAGGGGGGCTGCCGCTCTTTACCGAAGACATGACCGCCCCCCGTGTCCGGGCCGAGGCCC
>LLEO01000065.1_pt1 | contig 19887 bp, 24 predicted proteins | sample 595861 | NCBI WGS metagenome assembly LLEO01 (sample SAMN02919315, study PRJNA255460) | bioreactor metagenome | biome: chemostat; feature: culture 2012_25.1; material: sediment; isolation source: day35 25degC chemostat 2012 inoculated with Wadden Sea sediment taken from... | place: Germany: Bremen ... | reverse complement strand
TGTAGCGGGGGGGCCAGAACCGCGTAGTTGTGATACACCTCAAACATCGGGGGGCCTGTGTCGCCTCAGGCTTGACCACGCGGCCCCTGCCCGACGGCGCACGCCCGGTGATCTCTTCGCCCCATCTTTGCCCGCGCCGCCAGCCCGACCGGCTAAGATACGCAGCGGTCGAGGCCAGCGCGTCCGTGGGATCATCCGACCAGATATCTGCCTTACCGTCGCCGCGGAAATCCACCGCATAGGCAAGATAGGACGAGGGGATGAACTGCGTGTGTCCCATTGCCCCTGCCCAGCTTCCCACCATACGCGCGGGTGTGATGTCGCCAAGCGCAAGGATCTTGATCGCGGCGGCCATCTGGCCTTCGAAGAAACGGCCACGTCGCCCGTCAAAGGCCAGCGTCGCCAACGCGGACATTACCGGCACATCGCCGCGTCGTTCTCCATAACGGCTTTCCACGCCCCAGACGGCGACGATCACCTCTTTCTCGACGCCATATCTGGCTTCAAGCCGGTTCAGCAGGCTTGCGTGTTTAGACAGCATGGCGCGCCCCTTCGCAATCCGCGCGTCCGAGGCGGCGATGGCCAAGTAATCCTCGAACGAGCGCACGAATTCGGTTTGAGTGCGGTCACGTTCCACCACGCCGGGAAGATAGCCCACATCGCGGAAGGCGCGGTTGACGGCGTTGGCGGGCAGCCTCGCGCGATCATCCGTTTCTTGGCCCCGAGCACCCAAGCGTCAAACCGTGCATTGCGCACAGCGCGCATTCCACCAGACGCACTGCGCGGAACGCTGCTTACTGCGCCTCCAGATTGGCAAGCCCCGAGAGTGACAGCCGACAAACCGGCCAGAATGAAACGTCTGGAATGGGGCATAAAATCACCTGCACTGCTAGTATACGAAGCGCTCCGGGGTCCGTGCGCTATTCTATTTTCTCCAGACTACTGCGTTTAAACATAGGATTGAATGAAAAAGGGGCGCAGATCGCGCCCCTATCATTCAATGCTGTTCGACGGATCAACCGCGACGTTGATCCGGATGCAGGCTTGCGCCCAAGATATGGTCCGAGTTGTGGATCACTTGGCTGGCATGCCCAACGATCAGCGGATCAGGAGAGCGCACCAGATTATAATCCTTGTCCGGATAGTCGACGGTCGACAGGAAGTGGCGCATACATTCCAAACGCGCGCGTTTCTTGTCGTTCGACTTGATGATCGTCCAAGGCGCATCGGCGGTGTGCGTATAGAAGAACATCGACTCTTTCGCTTCCGTGTAGTCATCCCATTTCGACAGGGACGCCACGTCGACCGGGCTAAGCTTCCAGCGCTTAAGCGGGTCATCCTTGCGGCTGTCAAAGCGGCGTTTCTGCTCTTCGCGGGTGACCGAGAACCAGTACTTGTACAGACGAATGCCCGAGCGGGTCAGCATGCGTTCATATTCAGGCGTCTGGCGCATGAATTCCAAATATTCGCTTGGATTGCAGAAGCCCATCACGCGCTCAACACCCGCGCGGTTGTACCAAGAGCGGTCATAAAAGACCATTTCGCCTTCGGTCGGCAGCTGGCTGATGTACCGCTGATAGAACCACTGGCCACGCTCTTCGTCAGTCGGCTTGTTCAGCGCAACAACGCGCGCTTCGCGAGGGTTCAGGTGCTCCATGAAGCGTTTGATCGTGCCACCCTTACCGGCCGCGTCACGGCCTTCGAACAGAAGCACGAACTTCTGACCCGTTTCGCCAACCCAGCGCTGCACTTTCAGAAGCTCGGCCTGCAGCAGCGCCTTCTCGGTTTCGTATTCCTTGCGACCCAGCTTGGTGTCATAAGGATACTTGCCGTTCTCAAATGTCTCGCGGATCTGATCTGCGCTTACTTTCGGAAACGGTTTTGCCGCGGGGCTTGGCTTCGGCTGCAGGCTGGGGCTGCCGCTTTTGCTGCGGTTTTCGGCGCACTATTACGGGGTCTGGCTCACACTCATTCGCGTCTCTCCTTCATTGTCCGGTTTGCCTCTAACAAACCGGGCCGCAGCGCGCCTTGATCCGCATCAAGAAATTCAAAGATGTTCAGGCCTATCCCGCAAAACCGACGAAAAAAGGCCCTCCAACGGGAGGGCCTTTTCTTTTGCGTGTCAGACGGGTTTGTCCGTGCGTAGCGTCACATGCACCGTCCCGCGCACTGGCTTTGACCATTGAAGTTGTGCCAGTTTCGCGCCGGCCCCCTGATTCACCAGAACATGCGGATTGTCCCATACCAGATTGTTGGAACTGTCCCGCAGATCGCCTTCGATCACCACAGAGCTGACCGTCCGGGCATTTCCACCAAACGGGAAAAAGGCCGAGCCATCCAAGCTCCAAGTACTGGCTTCCGTGTTTTGATTGAACTCGAGCGTCACCGGCGAGATCGTCCTCTGATCGACCCCCACGAAGCATTGTCCTTGAAGGTCACGTCACGCATGCTCCAACCGTCCAAGGTGCCATGAGTGGTCGACACGCTTTCGACCCCGATCAATACGTCCATTCAGCGACCGGAAGGTGTTGTTGCTGACATGCAGGCCCGACAGGTAATGCCCGGTTCCGAACGGTTTGATCATGATCCAAGTGAACCAGGGCGCAACATCATTTGCGGTAAAGATGTTGTCTGTGATCGTCATCCCACCAAAAGCATACTCGTTGCTGAAATCTGGCTCGGCGTCATGTTCGTTGTTCCACTCGACCATGCAATTATCGATGTAATTTCCGGTCAGTACGGTTTTGTTGTTTTCAAGGGTAAACACGATGCCCGCCACGCGCGGACCATCCGTGACCTCGTCCCCCTGATACAGGTGATTGCCCTGAATGATATGGCCCGAGCCATACATCACCATCGACGTCCCCCATGCGTTGGAACTGCGTGTCCCGGATCTTGGAGTCGTTGGCATTCACATTCACCGCCACAGACACGCGGTCCGTTGCGGCGGTACTTTGCTCGGCCGAGATGAACTGGCAGCGATCCACCTGAAGCCCCTGACAGGCCCGCCCGGTCGAGCTGATCCCGTGGTTCTTGGGTTTGATGAAGTGACAGTCCTGGAACACCATATTCTCGCCGTTGCGCGCCAGCATCACAGCCGATGCATGCGAGTTACATTGGAACTCGATCTCGATCATGTTCAGGCGGCGCAGCTCGGCGAACCCGCCGAAATCCAGCACATATTTGTGTCGGGTGAACGTATAGGTCTGGTTAGGATCTGCGCCCCCAAAGCGGGCGGCTCAGCTCAAGCTCGGACGCGCTGACATCAACCGATTTCACATAGACCTCGCGCCCGACCCCGTTGCCGGTGACGATCGAGCCCGGCTGAATGGCTGAAATCCCCGGCACATTGGTCAGCTTCAGCGGGTTGGCCGGGCTGTACTGCGCCGTTGACGTCGTCACCTCGTCATCCCAGGCAGCGCCCCCGATGACGTAGAACTGACCGTTACGGATCGCGCGCCGGATCAGGAACGTGTCCGACGTCGCATACGCCGCCTGCATATCAATGGGTTCAGTCACATCAATGCGGCGTCCGCCCATGTCCAGAACCTTGTGGTCGGCATAGTGCAACAACGCCTGAAACGCCTTGCGGAAGCCCAGAAGCTCACTTCCGAACGCATCGATATAGTTGGGCAAATCGAAGCTTCGTGTCATGGATAGATACACATCGTCAGCCATCGTCACGGTGCCTTCAAAGCGGATATCCGTGTGCAAGGTCAGGTTCGCACCGATATAGAAAACACCTTCGGGCACAAGCAGGGTCCGCCCGCCGGCAGCCGCATCGGCGGCCTCGAACGCGGCGCGGTCATCGGTGACGCCGTCCCCGACCGCTCCGAAATCGCGCACATCGACCCAATCCATCATATCACGGAGATAGGCACCGGTGACGTCCTCGATGATCATATCGTCAATACGCACCGCCGCACCATTCGACCCGGTCAGATCCAGCCCAACATGGGCATAGGCGACATCTGCGCCCCACACCATATCAACGCTCGACCGGCTGCCCGACCCGATGATGGCCGAGATCTCGACCACCTCGCCATAAGAGGTCAGCGCGACCTCAGGCCCAGTTTCGACATAACCAGTGGCGTGACCGCCGCCCGACAGGCTGGGACGTGTCGCGATACGGACCGACGGCAACGGGCCCGAGATCGCCTTGACCCGCGCGCGCACACGCAAATAACAGCCCTGCTCGAATGGCGTTTGCCCCATATAGCGTAGCGTCTGAGTATTCTGGTCCTTGAACAGCTCCAGACAACTGTCGAAATCCTGATCCGCCGGTACGATGGCCGCATTGCCTGCCCCGTCATAGGTCAGGCTGCCGGGGGTGCCATCCTCGCTTGACCAAACATCCAGCCCGTCCGTAAATTCAGGCGGCATGAACACCACCCCTTCGGTAATCGCCTTGTTCATCAGGTTCCCTTTCAGGTCGAAATCCACGCAATGCCCCGCGCAGACGCGTTGGGCGCGCAGGACGGGGCGAGAAACGTCAAAAGGGGTACGCGGTGGGGGTTAACGGGCGTTAAGACGGGCGTGCGTTGCACAGGGACCAGAATAGAAAACGGCGCCCGATCTCTCGGACGCCGCCAACCATTTCAGTGCCTTGCAGGTCTTACTTCACAAGCTCCCCAGCCAGTGCTTTGTCGATCAGGGCGGCCGTTTCCTCGGCCCCATAAAGAGCAGCGAAGCCTCCGAAACGTGGGCCTTGGCTGGCGCCCAGCAGCACTTCATAGAGTGCCTTGAACCAGTCGCGCAGGTTTTCGAACCCGTGCAGCTTGCCCAGCGCGAAGACGACGGACTGCAGGAACTCGTCCGATCCGAAATCGACTTCAGGCAGCGGATCTTCGTTGCCCATCATCTCGTTTTTGCGGGCAATCGCGTCCAGCGCAATGTCACCATCCCGCAGCGCTTTCGCCAGCTCTTCCAGCGCGCCACGTTCTTGATCGGTGGGCAGGCGGAAGACCTTCGCGGGCTCTACAAAGTCCTCGTAATACTTCACAGCATAGCCGGCCGCCGCATCCAGATCCGGATGGGTTTCCGGCGTCGCGTCCGGCGCATAGCGCTGGATGAAGCCCCACAGCTGTGCCTTGTCGTGGGCCGAGGCTACCGACGCCAGATTCAGCAGCATCGAGAACGGCACAACCATGTTCGACACCGGCACATCGCCGCCGTGGATGTGCCATACCGGGTTGTTCAACTGCTGCTTCAGATCCTGCTTGTGATAGGCATTCAGCTGCTGGTGATATTCGTCCATCGCCTTGGGGATCACATCAAAATGCATCCGTTTCGCGGTTTTGGGCTTTAGGAACATAAAGTATGCCAAGCTCTCGGTCGAGGCATAGGTCAGCCATTCGTCGATCGAAATCCCGTTACCCGAGGTTTTCGAGATTTTCTGCCCGTTTGCATCCAGAAACAGCTCATAGGTAAAATGCTCTGGCGCACGCCAGCCAAGAATACGACAAATGCTGTCATAGATCGGCGTGTTGGTGCTGTGGTCCTTGCCGTACATTTCGAAGTCTACTTCCAGCGCAGCCCAGCGCGCGCCAAAGTCCGGCTTCCACTGAAGCTTTACGTTTCCACCGGTGACAGGCAACGTCCATTCCTTGCCGTCTTCATCGTCAAAGGTGATCGTGTGGTTCTCGGCGTTCACCTCTTTCATCGGCACGTACAGGACGCGACCGGTTTCCGGGTGGATCGGCAGGAAGATCGAATAAGTCTGGCGACGCTCTTCGCGCAGAGACTTCAGCATCACTTCCATGACCTCGTCGTATTTCTCGACGGCACGCTTCAGCACCTCGTCAAACTGGCCCGACTGATAAAACTCCTGTGCAGAATAGAAGTCGTATTCAAACCCGAACGTATCCAGGAACCGGCGCAGCATGGCGTTGTTGTGATGGCCAAAGCTTTCGTGGGTGCCGAACGGATCGGGCACGCTGGTCAGCGGCTTTTGCAGGTGTTCATGCAGGCTTTCTGCATTTGGTACGTTGCCCGGCACCTTGCGCATCCCGTCAAGATCGTCCGAGAAACAAATCAACTTGGTTGGAATATCCGAGATCACTTCGAACGCGCGCTGGATCATCGTGGTGCGCGCGACCTCGCCAAAAGTGCCGATATGGGGCAGACCCGACGGGCCATAGCCCGTTTCAAACAGCACATACCCCTTCTCTGGTGCGCCCTTCTGGTAACGTTTGAGCACCCGGCGTGCCTCTTCAAAGGGCCAGGCTTTCGAACTCATCGCGGCGTCACGCATTTCGGACATGTGCTTTCCTTTCATCTCGCGCTTATTGCGCGTGAACATCTCCCTATTGCGAAGGGAGTTCGGGGTCAATATTCTGCACCGCAACAGAGGAGCAATTCCAAGTGCAAGATATTCCCCATTCCCTGACCCCGCAGGACTGCTTGATCGCCGTGATGATGGCGGTCTCCGCCTCGGATGAAGAGATCACTTCAGCGGAGCTTTTGACGATCGAGCGCATCGTCAATCACCTGCCGGTCTTCGCGACCTATGATCCCGACCGGTTCAAAACTGTATCGCAAACCGTGTTCGATCTGTTCGCAGTCGAAGATGGTCTGGACGCGCTCTTTGGCCTCGTGCGTGACAACCTGCCGGAAACCCTGTGGGAAACTGCCTATGCGCTGGCTTGCGATGTGGCCGCCGCTGATGGCGTTCTGCAGGGCCCGGAACTGCGCATCTTGGAAGAGATCCGGTACGAGCTGAACATCGACCGGCTGCACGCTGCTGCCATTGAACGGGGTGCACGGGCACGCCATATGACGCTGTGACCATCGCGGCGCCCGCGCCGCATACCATGACCACAGTAACATATGGGAAGGGCCGTCATGCTCGACAGCTTGAAGATTGACCAGTTTGAAATCACCAAACGTTGGCCGGCTAAAGACCCCAACGTTATCCAGCTTTATTCGCTGCCCACTCCAAACGGTATCAAGGCCTCGACCATGCTGGAAGAGACCGGCCTGCCCTACGAGGCGCATCGCGTCTCGATCATGGATGGCGACCAGTTCACCCCCGAGTATCTGTCACTGAATCCCAACAACAAGATCCCCGCAATCATTGATCCCAACGGCCCGGACGGGAAACCCCTGCCCCTGTGGGAAACCGGTGCGATCCTGATCTATCTCGCTGAAAAGTCGGGAAAGTTCCTGCCCACCGACCCGGCGAAACGTGCCGAGGTGCTCCAGTGGCTGATGTGGCAGATGGGCGGCTTTGGCCCCATGTTGGGGCAGTTTGGATTCTTCTATGCATCCGGTGGGAAGGACATCGAAGACAAGCGTCCGCTGGAACGTTACCGCGCAGAAGCCAAGCGCCTGCTGGGTGTTCTGGACAAGCGTCTGGACGGGCGCGAGGTCGTGGCAGGAGACGATTACTCGATCGCCGACATCGCATCTGGCCTTGGGTTCGGGTGCTATTTACAGGCTATAACGCGGGCGATGCGCTGGAGCTTGAAAGCTTCTCGAACGTCCTGCGCTGGCACACCATGTGCGCCGATCGCCCGGCTTCGAAAATCGCGGTGAATATGCCGCCGAAACCCTGAGAAGGGTAAGCTGTTAGAAGCGATAAAGGGGCCGTGCGGCCCCTTTGTCATGTTCCGAACAACACCGTCCAGCGGGCAATCAGATCATGCTGCAATCGCCGCGACCGGCGGCTCCACCTTTTGCGCCCTCAGGCCGTTCCCGGAACGCTTTCTGAATGGCACCCCGCCGCTCCATGTCCGCGGTGAAAATGGCAAATGCCAGTTCGCGCCCGTTCGGCACCGCGACATAGCCCGCGAGCGCCGACACGAAGTTCAGCGTCCCAGTCTTGGCGCGGATCACGTGGGTTCCGCCATCAGGCAATAGCTCGGACTTGGGCGGGATGTTCTTCAGAAGCGGTGCAAGCTCGCCTTCCGGGGACAGCGTGACCAACGCACGCACCATGTCGCGCGCCGTCACAATGGACTGATCACTCAGCCCACTATGGTCCGCAAATCTCAGTCGCCGCGTGCCCAGCGCGTCCTTTGCCCAGTCGGACATCTGATCCGCCGAGCCTGCCAAATCCGCGGGCGTACCGCCCGCCTCGACACTGGCGGCCATCCCGACCACTTCCGCCGTCAGGTTGGTCGAGTATTTCAGCATGCCTTGCACGATCTCAGCGATCGGGGCTGACGCGTGCGACACCAAACGTCGCCCTCCGCCACGCCATCTTGCGACAGCGGGCGTGGCAGTTTCACCCCCTGCCCGCGCGCCAAAACCTGAAAGACCTCGCCCGTGTAGATGTCAGGCCGCCTGACCGGCAACCAGCGTGATCCCCCTTTGCCCAAGGCCGCCTGCGCAACTGTCCAACTGTCAACGCCCGCCGCATCCTTATAAGTGAAGATCGGAGACTTCCTATCCACGACCTCTATCCGCGCGACTTTCACCGCAGGGCGCAGTGTTTCGGATCGCGCATCCATCGCCACGGCCCAGCTCTGCCCCTCGCGTTTCCATTCGAAATGCACCCGGTTGAAGTTCAGGTTCAACCCCGAGATCGACGGGTTATACCCCAGATGATCCGGCTGTCCCGGATCGATCACGCGCTGATAGGGCAGGTATGCGCCGTTTACATGGAACGCGCCAGAGATTCCGGTCACGCCTTGCGCACGCAGTTCTTTCGCCATCTGTGACAACGCGTCCGTGTCCAGCGTCGGATCGGCACCGCCCACAAGGATCAGGTCGCCCTGAACAACACCGTTCAGGACGGGGCCGGTCGCAACCAATCGCGTTTGGAAGCGGTTCGTGCCACCAAGCGTCGACAGCGCATACGCCCCGGTGATCGCTTTCGCGACACTGGCGGGCGGCAAGGGCAGCACGGGATTGCGAACTTCCAGAACCTCTCCGGTGCGCGCATCCGCCACCATGAAACCAATCTTCCCGCCCAGACCAGCATCGGCCACCAAGGCCGCGACAGAGGGCAGACCTCGCTTGGCGTAGTCGCCCGGTTTGGGCGCGGGAAAAAGCGACGTAGCAGGTGCGTTGGCGAAGGCAGGCATCCCTACCCCGGCCCCCAATCCCGCCAGAAATGCGCGTCTTGAAAAAGGGTTCGTCATGGGGCGAGTTAACCCGCTGGCTTTCGCGCAATCAAGACGGAAACCTGTTGATCAGCACAATCTTTCTGACAGGTTCACCAGTCACCGCGCGCGCGGATCTGGGACGACGAGACATCCAGCATTGGCACATTCACCAAAGACCAGGCAGGAGCCTCGGACACATGCAGTTTTGCGGCCTGCCGCCCCGCGATCTGAGCCGACCGGAAACGGCGGGCTGCCTTGGACATGCGGGCCGCGCCCCGATCGCCCGGCCGGGCCAAGATGCCAACGGGTACATTTGACATGATCCAGTCCCACCGCTCCCACCGATGAAAATCGGCCAGATTGTCGGCCCCCATCAGCCAGACAAAATGAACACCGGGATAAAGTGCAATGAGTGCCTCGAGCGTTTCCGCCGTATAACGCGTTCCTGTGTGTGCTTCGATCTGTGTGATCTTCACACGCGGGTGCTGCATGACGGATCTCGCTTGCGCCATCCGCTGCTCCAACGGCGCAGGCCCGTGCAATTTCAAGGGGTTGCCCGGCGTCACCAGCCACCACACCTGATCCAGCCCGAACCGCTTCAACGCCTCGCGCGTGATGTGTACGTGCCCCTCGTGGGCCGGATCAAAGGATCCGCCCAATAGGCCAATCACCTGACCGGGGCGTGCATATGGATAGCGATGTCGCATCACACGGCCCTGTCGCCCTAGCTGGGACATTTCAGATAGTCTTTCAGAAGCTTCGCCCAGGACGCCTGCGGATCGAATCCCGGGACGAGACCGTCCCCCTCGATCGTACCCAAGACCGCTTTCATACCATGCGCAATCATGTAATCCGGTCGGTAGTTCGGAGCACCTTGCAACTTTGCCATGCTGCAGATGCGGGCATGTCCATCAGAGCCATCACCTTTGAACTTCTCGAACGCAGCCGTAATCCGTGGCGCCCAGTCTTCGCCGACCGCATTTGCGACATCCATGATAAGAACCTGATAGGCGCCATGGGCCGTTATATCTGAGACTCGACGGGCGTCAAATTCTCCACGCAACTGTAAAACAACAACCATTTCAATTGCTCGCGCATCATCACCATCTTCAAAACATCGTTTCAGACTGGTCGCCAAATCCGCTGGCGAGTAGTCTTTTCTGGCATCCTCGGCACTTATGCACGGTAGATCATGCGTCGGGCGCAAGTTGCCCTCGGTGTAGATGCTAGTGACCTGCGCAAATGCAGGTGCATAACTTGCAACAAGGGCAAGGATCGGAACAATCGGAGAAAATAACCGGTAAATCATGACAGCAGCGTTACATGTTGTCTTTCAAGAGGTCCAGCCACCACAGATACCCTGCGCGATTGTCGCTCTTGTGTTGCACCACTGGTCGCACATAGTTATCAGGTCGTGACACGAATTTGCTGAGGACGCGCAACATGGCCGCTTATCAATATGTCTATCACATGGATGGTGTTTCAAAGACCTATCCCGGTGGCAAGAAATGCTTTGAAAATATCCGCCTTAGCTTCCTGCCCGGCGTAAAGATCGGTGTGGTCGGCGTGAACGGCACCGGCAAATCGACGCTGATGCGCATCATGGCTGGCATCGACAAAGAGTTTCAGGGCGAAGCTTGGGCCGCCGAAGGCGCCAAAGTCGGCTATCTCCCGCAGGAGCCCGAGCTGGACGCATCCTTGGATGTGCGTGGCAATGTCATGCAGGGCGTGGCCGAGAAGAAAGCCATCCTCGAGCGCTACAATGAACTCGCCATGAACTACTCGGACGAAACCGCGGACGAGATGGCCAAGCTGCAAGACGAGATTGATGCCCAGAACCTGTGGGATCTGGACGCGCAGATCGACGTCTCGATGGAGCGCTGCGCTGCCCCCCCGATGACGCCGACGTCACCACCCTGTCGGGCGGTGAGAAGCGCCGCGTCGCGCTGTGTAAGCTGCTGTTGGAAGCCCCCGACATGCTGCTGCTCGACGAACCGACCAACCACTTGGACGCCGAGACCATCGCATGGCTGCAACAGCACCTGATCGACTATAAAGGCACCATCCTGATCGTCACCCACGACCGTTATTTCCTGGATGACATCACCGGCTGGATCCTTGAACTCGACCGCGGGTCGGGCATTCCCTACGAAGGCAACTACTCGGCATGGTTGGAACAGAAAGCCAAGCGACTGGCCCAAGAAGCCCGCGAGGATAAGTCCAAACAGAAAACGCTCGAACGCGAATTGGAATGGATGCAGCAGGGCCAGAAAGCCCGCCAAGCCAAATCCAAGGCCCGTATCGCTGCCTATAACGAGATGGCAAACCAGTCCGAGCGTGACAAAGTGGGCCGCGCCCAGATCGTCATTCCCAACGGCCCCCGTCTGGGCGGCAAGGTGATCGAGGTCGAAGGCCTGAAGAAACACATGGGCGACAAGCTGTTGATCGAGAATCTCGACTTCTCGCTGCCCCCGGCGGCATCGTCGGCGTGATCGGCCCCAACGGCGCGGGGTAAATCGACGCTGTTCAAGATGCTCACCGGTCAGGAACAGCCTGATGAGGGCACCGTGGAACTGGGTGACACCGTGAAACTGTCCTATGTGGATCAGTCGCGCGATGACCTGAACGATGGCGACACCGTCTGGGAAGCGATTTCCGGCGGGGCCGAGATCATCGAACTGGGCGACGCACAGGTGAACTCGCGCGCCTATTGCTCCAGCTTCAACTTCAAAGGTGGCGACCAGCAGAAGAAGCTGAACCTGCTGTCCGGCGGTGAGCGCAACCGCGTCCACATGGCGCGTCTGTTGAAAGAGGGCGGTAACGTGCTCCTCCTCGACGAACCGACCAACGACTTGGACGTGGAGACCTGCGGGCCTTGGAAGACGCGCTGGTCGACTTCGCTGGCTGCGCCGTCGTCATCTCGCACGACCGCTTCTTCCTTGACCGCATCTGCACCCACATCCTCGCTTTTGAGGCGACGCCCATGTGGAGTGGTTCGAAGGCAACTTCGAAGATTACGAAGAGGACAAGAAGCGCAGACTGGGACCAGACGCGCTGGAGCCCAAGCGCTTGAAGCATAAGAAGTTTACGAGGTAGCACAAATCGTGTCGGCCTCTGATCCTGTCAGAATAACTCCTACGGAAGAAGTGGTTCTTAAGACCTCTTCTTCCGTTTCGGGACGCGTTTGTGTTTTTGAGGACGATGGGACGACGGGATACCTGTATGCTTTGAAGCCAGCCGAAAATGGCGACGCTATTGGTCCCATTGCTGACGCAGTTCTTGTGTACCAGTACACTGAAGGAAATCCGCGACAACATAGTGCGGAGCTTCAATTTCAATGGACTGATTCCGGAAGCTGTTGTGGCCTTGTTTTGGATGGCCACCTCTATGCGCTTTTCGACTTCGATACACAGACTGGCTTTAGCATCTCAGGTTTTCCGCCCGCTTCTGAAACTGGCGGTTGGGCGCGCTCTAAAGAAATGGCGGATGCACATAAACTGCTTTCGATTGTTCAAGATGATTAGCATACATTTCTTGAGCCGTGATGGCGTGTACAACGGCTAGAATAGCTGGATAACAAGAGACAAACCGCATGGCCGCAACGCTTGATGAACTTGTAGTCGAAAATCAAAAACTTCTTGAAGGCTTTGCTTCAGACGGCGTCGATCTAAACCAAGAGTTCCAGTTTGTTTTTCGAGTGGTTTTGCCCAGCAAACACGCGGCAAGGCAGTTCAGAACCTATATCCGTGAACATGCTGAAACGCTATTTCTCGGCTCACGGTTTGAGCTGATGCTGGTCGCCGACTATCGAGATTTCGCGGAATTGCATATCGAGTTCAACATGAAAGCCGAACCGAAACTGGTTTCCCAAGTCGAGTATGCATTGCATCGTGAATCACGAGCATTTGGCGGTGAAGACGTAGATTGGGAGTTCAACAAAGCGCAATCTGCCTGATACCCAGTGACTGGCACCTGAACCTTGGGTGGGCGGAACGCCCTCCCGTGGGGAGGGTCGGGCGTTGTCCGGCCTGTCGACCGGACGTAAGGGCAAAAGGCAAACGCTACTCCTTCTCCACCGGAACCGGATTGCCATCATCATCCAGTGAGACGAAGACGAAGACGCCTCGGTCACCTTGTGCTTCGAGCGACCGCGGTCACGTTCGGACCACGCCTCCAGCGTGATCGCCATCGACGTGTGGCCGACCCGTGTGACCTCGCCATACAGACACAGCACGTCGCCCACTTTGACCGGCGAGATGAATTTCATCGCGTCCACCGCCACGGTCGCCACGCGCCCGCCTGCGTATTCCGCGGCCAGCACACCGCCCGCGATGTCCATTTGGGACAGGACCCAACCGCCGAAGATGTCTCCGGCCACGTTGGTGTCCTTGGGCATGGCAAGCGTGCGCAGGATGATGTCGCCTTCGGGGGCGGATTGGGTGTCAGACATGGTGGCCTCGTTCATTGCTTACCATTTTTGTTAACTCGTGGGTAAGCCGCGCCAAGGCCCCATGCAAGAACGCCGTTACGTGACACGCGGTTCACGCGGCGCGGGCGACGTCGTAAAGCTCGTTCAGCAGATCCAGAAGCGTTTCCATCTTCTCGGTCCCGAACTTCTCTTCCAGATCCTCATAGATCCCTGCAGCCTTCTGCGACATGGCGAGGTACTTTGCCCGGCCTTCCTCGGTGATCTGAACGCGGCGACGGCGTGCGTCCGTGTCTGCGACACGCTCGATCAGCCCGCGCTCGGTCAGGGTTTTCAGGATGCGCGACAGGCTGGGCGGCATCAACACACAGCGCTCGGCCAGTTCGGTGGCGCAGCAGGGTTTGCCTTCGGCCAGCACGCGGATGACGCGCCATTGTTGGACCGTCAGGCCGATATCGTCGAGCTCCTGACGGAAGGGTTTGAGGGTTGCCTCACGGGCGTGAAGCAGAGCCAGAGGCAGCGCGCGATCGAGTTTCTTCATCATGGTCAGTCCTTTCGCGGATGGCCGCGTGGATCGTGCTCCAACCTTTGCGGCTGAAGCGGGTTTCGATTTCCTGAACCTCGAGACTGAGAATGAAGGGCGTGTCGCCCATCTGCGGGCGCAGCGCGTCCTCAACCGCGCTGTAAAGGGTGTCGGCGATGGCCTCGCGCGTGGCCTCGTCCCGTCCCTGCCCTAGTCTGAGGATCATATCCAGGAAGTGATACCCGCCTGCCCCGTCGCCAATGGCGTCGATGTCAGCCTCGAACCCACGCACGCGGATGCCGCCAATGGGGCATTTCCCCGTGGCGACCAAAGCCGTGCGCATGGTTTCGGCCAGAGCGGAAAGATCCGCGTGCTGGCCCAGCCCGTTGCTGAATTCGAATGACAGGTGTGGCATGTTCACTCCTTAACACCGACAATAAATACCCGTCGCGCCTAGATTGCAAATCATTGCGGGTGCAACAAGTTGTCTCAGGGGGCGATTATGCCTGCCGCCACCCACGCATCGAAATCCGCCAGCACACGGTCCGAGAACGCGGCGTCGTTGATATGGCTGTCCAGCTCGATCAGCGTCACGTTGTCTGGGCAATGGGTGCGGATCTCGTCGACGAACGCCGCAAGCCCCTCGGCGTCATGCAGCGGGCCACCGGGACGGTCCCATTCATTGCCACCTTGAAGCGGCAAGATCAGGTTCACCGGGCCTTTCGCGTCCGATAGCTGGCGGCACATTGCCTGCGCCATCTCGCGCCTCTGGTCGGGGGTCAACATAACCGAGGACAGAAGCCGGTTATGTGCATGCACCTCCTGCCCCGCCAGTTTCGGCGGTACGTCCTGCCAGCCGATGAAATCCACCAGATCATAGCACCCGATCGAGACCATTTGCGGTGTGCCAGAGGCGCCCGCATTGGTCATCCGATCGGGCCCCGCCGATATGGTCGAGCCCATGATATGATTGCCCAGCTCTTGCGGGGCGAAATCCAGAACGGCAGCAAAGGCGCCCTCGCCTGCAAGGCTTTCAAAGGCGCGCCCTCCCATGCCGGTGGCGTGGAACACAGCGACTTCGAACCCACGAGCTTCAAGTGCGGGTTTCAAGCTGACCATGTAACGCAACACGGTTTTACCAAAGCTGGTCATGCCGATGAGCGGCTTTTGGAAGTCCGGCTTCTCGACCGCACGCGCCGCACCCAGCACGGCACCTGCCGCCTGTGACAGCGACGCCTTGCAGATCGAGTTCAGCCCGTAGAGGCCCCCGGCCCAAAGGATCATCTGCACATCGGCCGGAAGACGTTCTGGCGGGATCAAAGGTGAGAAACTGACGGTCGAGACCACGTATTTCGGCACCCCAATTGGCAGTGCCTGACACAGGTCCAGCGCCGCATCCGTGCCCATTGTGCCGCCCAGAACGATCAGCCCGTCAAACACGCCCTCGCGGTAGAGTTTCAGCGCCAACACGGCCGAGCCCTGCGCCATAATCTGCATGGCGGTGTTTTCGTCCCCGCTGTCGATGGCGGCTTGGATCGACGAGCCACCAGCTTCGGCCACGTCATGTTTCGAATAGTCACACGGCGCAGACGGATCACCCAGTACCGAGATGTCCATCGTGGCCACGCCACCGCCCTGCGCGCGGATCACATCGGCAATATAGTTCAGCTCGTCGTCTTTGGTGTCATAGGTCCCGACGACCAGAATTGTTGTGTCGCTCATAGCTGCATCCATGCTGTCTTGAGGTCGAAATATTTGTCGAAGGCGTGCATCGATTTGTCATGTCCGTTGCCCGATTGCTTGACGCCGCCCAAGGGGACCGTGCCGTCCGGACCGCCATAGGTGTTCACGTGGACCACGCCTGCCTGAATGTCGCGCACCATGTTATGTGCGCGTGATAAGTTCGAGGTCCAAACCCCTGCGGCCAAACCAAACTTGGTCGAGTTGGCAATGGCGATCGCTTCCGCATCTGACTTGAACGGGGTCACGGCCAGAACCGGACCGAAGACCTCGTTCTGGGCCACGTTATGCTCGGGCTTCACACCTTTCAGCACCGTCGGCTCCATGAAATAGCCACCCGTGTCTTCCATGATCCGCGAGCCACCCAATGCAACCTCTGCGCCTTCTTCAATGGCTTTTGTCACGAAGTTCAGGTTGCCTTCCAATTGGGTCAAGTTGTTCACCGCACCGATGTTGGTGCTCAGTTCCAACGGATTGCCGACTTTCATCGCGGCAGCGTGGCGTGACAGCGCCTCGACAAACTCGTCATGAATGCTCTCTTCGACCAGCAGGCGCGAACCTGCCACGCAGACCTGCCCCGCGTTGCGGAAGATACCGGCCGCCGAGACCTTGGCCGCTTGCTCCAGATCAGGGGGCATCGGCGAAGACCACGTTGGGGGGATTTGCCTCCCAGCTCTAGATAGCAGCGTTTCAGGTTTGAGCGTGCGGAATACTCCAACAGCCGCCGCCCGACCCCGCCCGAGCCGGTAAAGACCAGAACATCTACGTCCATCGACATTGCCAGCGCTTCGCCCGTGACGGACCCGGCACCCGTGACAACGTTCAACACGCCGTCAGGCAACCCTGCCTCAGCGGCCAGTTCTGCGAGCTTGAGAAGCGACAGCGACGCGGTTTCGGCCGGCTTCAACACGACCGAGTTCCCCGCCGCCAGCGCAGGTGCCAGTTTCCACGCGCCAATCATCAGCGGGAAGTTCCACGGTACAATCGCGCCCACAACGCCCACCGGTTCCTTATGCACAAGGCCCAGAATGCCGGGCGCGGTCGGGGCAATCTCGCCATAGACCTTGTCCAGTGCCTCGGCATAGTACCGGAAGGTCCCTGCCGCCGATCCCGGCTCGGCCTTCAGGGCCATGCCAATCTCGGTCCCATTGTCGCGCACGCCAAGAACAGCCAGTTCCAACGCGTTGGCCTCGATCAAGTCGGCCAGCTTGTGCAGGACCTTCTTGCGATAAGCTGGCGCTGCCCGCGACCAACGCCCGTCGTCAAACGCCCGCCGTGCCGCCGCAACCGCCCGGTCCACATCGCGAGCGGACGCCCGTGCAATCGTGGTCAGTCTTTGTCCGTCAATCGGCGAGAGAACGTCTTGCGCTTCGCCCTCAGCTTCTTGCCACGCTCCGTCAATATATAGTTTCTGCGGCGCGATAGGATGGCGGGAAAGCTCGTTGATGCGTGACTGATCTGCCATTCGTCGGTCTTTCTTTCTTTGTGGTCCAGCCAGACCCGGCGGAAATGCAGGATCAGGACCAGAACGATCATTGCAAACAGGATCGCCGCGATGGGGCGATCAATAAAGTCCAAGGGGGTCTTCACGCGCGCCATGGCGCTGCGCAGTTTGACTTCCATGATACCACCCAGAACCATGCCCAGAACGATGGGCACGACGGGCAGTTGCATGCGCTTCATAATGAATCCGAAGATGCCAAAGGCAGCGGCGATGATGCAGTCGGTCAGCGAGTTGCGAAGGCTGTAGACCCCCACAAAGCTGAGGATCAGAATGCAGACGCCCAAGAAGCGGTTCGGGATCTTCACCACTTTGATCAGCTGGTTCGTCGCAATCAAAAGGAAGATCACCACCAGCACGTTCAGGATCAAAAGCGCGAGATAGAGCGCGACCACAAAATCCATATCGTTCTGGAAAAGCTGCGGTCCCGGGATCACGTTATGCACATAGAAGACGGACAGCATCATGGCCGTCAGCGCCTCGCCGGGGATACCCAGCGCCAGCAGCGGCACCATGGCAGCACCTGGGACCGCGTTGTTGGCGGTTTCGGCGGCGATCAGACCTTCGGAAGAACCATGCCCGAAATCCTCGGGCCGCTTGGATGACTTCTGCGCATAGGTATAGGACATGAACTGCGCGGTGAACTCGCCCACGCCGGGGATCATGCCCATGACCACGCCGAACGTGGCCGAAATACCCGCGATGCGCGGATGGCGCGCCAGCTCGCGAAAGCCTTGGAAGAAGCTACCTTTCAGCTTGGTCAGGCGGACTTTCTCATCATCGCCATGCAACAGAGTGAAGGCTTGGCTTAGCGCGAAAAGTCCCAGCACCACCACGATCAGATTCACACCGCCCGACAACCAGCTTTGGTCAAACGTGTAACGCTTTGAATAGCTGGCTGGGTGCAGGCCAATGGTGTTCAGCCAGATACCGAAGCACGCCATCGCCGCCGCGATCAACGTGTGTTTGCGGTGCGCTGTGACGACAAGGATGATGCCCAGAAGGGCGGCCAAGAAGATCTCGCGCGAGCCGAACATGGGGGCGATTTTCGCCAAAATGGGCGCGAAGAAGATCAGGCAGACGACCGAGAAGATGCCGCCAAAGAAGGACGAGCTATAGGCCAGCGACAGCGCCCGTCGCGCCTCGCCCCGGGTGGTCATCGGGTAGCCGTCATACGTTGTCAGCGCGTTTACAGCAGTGCCCGGCGTGTTAATCAGGATGGCCGGGATCGACCCGCCATACATAGAACTGCCGTAGATACCCAACAGCACCGTCAACCCGACAATCGGTCCATCGAGAACGTCGCGGGCAACAGGATCGCGATGGCCACCGCGGGGCCAACACCGGGGATCGCGCCGATCAAAACACCGCCGACCGAGCCCACCAGAAGCGCCAGAACCACGTCCCAGCGGGCCAGATAGGACGAACTGGCCTGCACTTGGCTCAGGAAATCGAAAATCAGGTCCATGCCGCCCTCAGAAATTCAGGATGAAGAACGAACGCAGCGCGCCCGGAAGATATTCGTAGATCGCCGCGCCGGGGATCTTCACTTGCAGGAAGCTTTTGAAGACCAATACGACCAAGACAGCGAAGACACCCGCGCTCCACATCATCAGACGCGAACGGTAGCCCACCCGCCATGTCAGGATCAGCGAAAACGCAATGGTGACCGGCAGATACCCGATCAATGGCACCAGAAGGACATAGGCCAAGAACCATCCAGCCCATTCGAAGACCGAGGCCCAGATCTTGGCCTCGCGCCGGTCGGTCCAGTGTTGGTACAGCCACGTCACGCGGACGATGGCGACCAGAAACACCATGGGCGCTGCCGAAATCGGGCCAAGCCAAAGCGCCAACCCGATGGCCAGAACGGCCCAAAACAGGCTCTCGGCCCATTGGAACCAGTCGGCCTCGCGCATCCAGCGCGGCAGGCGACGGGGTTTGCGCGGCAGATGCCAGAAATGCAGCGCGGTAAACAGCACCATGCCCCCAACGCCAACAGCGGGCCAGAACCGCGGCTGTGCGAAGAAGTCTTTCCCTTTCAGCCACTTGGTCTGATCTTCAATGGCAGCCAACAGAAGCGTGGCGCAGATCAGAAACAGGGCCGCGAACAACACCTGACCGCGCTGTGGTCGGTCGGGATGTTCTGTGATTTCGTCGCTCATAGCAGGCGCTTTCCGGGGGGCTTGGTCGTCACGCGGGGCCAGCCAAAGCCAGCCCCGCAAAAGGTCATATCAGAGCGGATTACTCAAGGATTCCGCTGATCACCGCACCGGTTTCCTGATCAGCCGCAATCCGTGCAGCCGACGCTTCGGCGTCCATCCAGTAGACCAGCGCACCGGTTTCTTTTGCGACCGCCTGAGCGCGCTCGCTCATCACAGTTTTTGCAGCCACGGCAGCGATCTTCTCGCGTACGTCTGCCGGGGTGTCTTTGGTCACGAACAGGCCATTCCACAGGGCGATGTTCAGCTGTGCGTCGAGCTCGCCAATGGTGGGAGTGTCCGGCACAAGGCTGATACGCTCGTCAGTCACGGCCATCAGGACTTTCACGTCATCAAGGCAAGGCAGGATCAGCTGCAGCGTGGTGTTGATCACATCCGCATCGCCCGAAGCCAGCGTGTTGCAGTCCAGAGCGTCAAACGCCGCG
>LLEO01000064.1_pt1 | contig 20168 bp, 26 predicted proteins | sample 595861 | NCBI WGS metagenome assembly LLEO01 (sample SAMN02919315, study PRJNA255460) | bioreactor metagenome | biome: chemostat; feature: culture 2012_25.1; material: sediment; isolation source: day35 25degC chemostat 2012 inoculated with Wadden Sea sediment taken from... | place: Germany: Bremen ... | reverse complement strand
CCCGAAACCGGGGGGGCACTGAAAGCCGCGCTTGAAGCACGCGCCGTGCCGGGGGGGCTGGGGGGGCGACTATCACTCTGTCCGGGGGGGCCGAGGTGAAATACGGTGAGAAAAGCCGCATTGATTTCCTGTTGGAAGGCGGCTTGGAAGGTAGTGGCCTGACCTATGTCGAGGTGAAGTCCGTCACCCTGTCCCGCCAAGCCGGTCTGGCCGAGTTTCCCGACAGCGTCACTGCGCGCGGCACCAAGCATCTGGGAGAGCTGGCGAATATGGTCGGCGAAGGCCACCGGGCCGTGATGCTTTATCTGGTGCAGCGCACGGATTGCGACCGGTTCGATCTGGCGCGGGACATTGACCCCACCTATGGGCAGGCCTTCGACGCGGCCCGCGCCGCCGGGGTCGAGGTGATCGTTCTGGGCACGACAATTTCGCCGTCTGGGGTCGATGTCGCAGCCCCTCTGGCGTCTTTGGCCTGAACGCCCTATCTAGGGGGCAGAAGAAGGAAACCACCATGGACGACAAGATGCGCGTAACCAAGGAAGGCATTCGCTCTATGACCCGGCGGATTTCGCCGGCATGCATGCAGCGGGTAAGCTGGCGGCAGAGATTCTGGACCGTGTGGCCCCGATGATCGCCCCCGGTGTGACCACCGCCGAACTGGACGCCGCGATCGAGGCGATGGTGGACGAAGCGGGCGCCGTATCGGCCACGATCGGCTATAAGGGCTATAAGCACGCGTCGTGTATCTCGCTGAACCATGTGGTCTGTCACGGCATTCCCGCTCGAAAACGCCGAAGATGAAGAATGACAAGACCGGCCGCAAACATGACGAGCTGGTCGAGGGCGATATCCTTAACATCGACGTCACCGTGATCGTCGATGGGTGGTATGGCGACACCAGCCGCATGTACAAGGTTGGCGCGGTCAAACCCTATGCGGACCGTCTGATTCAAGTAACCCATGATGCGCTGATGGAGGGCATCGCCGCCGTCAAGCCGGGCAACACCTTCGGCGACATCGGCAACGCCATCCAGAAATACGCCGAGGCGCAGCGTATGTCCGTCGTGCGCGATTTCTGCGGCCACGGTCTGGGTCGCGTGTTCCACGCGCCGCCCAACGTGCTGCACTATGGCCGTCCGGGTACGGGCGCCGTGCTGGAAGAAGGCATGTTCTTCACCATCGAACCGATGATCAATCTGGGCCGTCCGGAAACCAAGATCCTGTCTGATGATTGGACCGCGATCACCCGCGACAAGTCGCTGTCGGCGCAGTTCGAACACTCGGTCGGCGTGACGGCGGATGGCTGCGAGATCTTCACCTTGTCGCCCGCCGGGAAGTTCCACCCGACGTGGGGGTGATCGCGAAGTTGACTTAGGGGAAACTTATTCAGGTTTCCCCCTAGTCACCAAATTCTCTTTGAAACTGTGATGCCTGCTACGTTTCCGCGTATTCGCAGATCGTGATCACCGTGTCACCATAGCGGCGACTATCCAACTGGGTGACGCCCGCGGGCGGGATCACCGGCACGTTGTCTTCCCACACGATCAGCGCACCGTCTGCGACCCAGCCTGACTTGATCGCCGCCGCCAACGCCTTTTCCCCCAACCCCTTGCCATACGGCGGGTCCAAAAAGATCAGGTCGTGCGGTGTACCTTCGGGCAGCCGGGTGGCGTCGCGTTTCAGGATCGTTGCCTCGTCGGCGCAGCGGCATTTCTGGATGTTCTCGCGGATCAGCGACAACGCCTTTCGTCCATCATCCACCAAGGTGACATGCGCCGCCCCGCGCGACAACGCCTCAAGCCCCAGCGCGCCGGTGCCTGCGAACAGGTCCAGCACGCGTGCGTCGTCGATGGGGGCGCTAAAGCGCCCGCCTGTCAGCATGGAAAACAGACTTTCACGCACGCGGTCGGTGGTGGGGCGCAAATGTGCGCCCGCATCCCCCTTGCCGACACTTGCCAGTGCCAGCCCGCGAAAACGTCCTGCGATGATCCTCATGCCAATAGGGCTTTCAGTTCGGTCTCGGGATCGGCCACGGCTGCTTTGTCGGGCGACTTGCCGCCTTCGACCAACCGCTTGCCGACCATATAGGCGCGGGGTTCGTTCATCGCATCCACCGCCAGCAGGGTGTCGCCCTGATAGTACCAGAAGCTGACGCTGCCGTCCTTGTCGCCGGGGCGGGTGACGATGTTGTCATAGCCCGTGTTCAGCCCCGCGATTTGCAGCTTCACGTCATACTGATCCGACCAGAACCACGGTTTCGCGATGTAATCGACGCCCTCGTTCATCATGTTGCGGGCAACGATCTCGGCCTGATCAATGGCGTTGGGGACACTTTCCAGACGGATCCGCTCGCCGCGATAGGGGAAGGACGCGCAATCGCCCGCCGCCCCAGATCGACGCATCCGATGTGCGCCCCTGCGCGTCGGTTTTGATGCCATTTTCCAGCTCAAGCCCCGCGCTTTCGGCCAGTGCGCTGTCGGGGGCGATCCCGACGCCAACGATGGCGAAATCAATCTCCAGCTCGGTTCCATCCGACAGGGTGGCGCCCGTCACACGCCCGTCACCGGTCAGACGGTCCAGCCCGACGCCTTCGCGGATGTCGACACCATGCGCGCCATGCAGCGCGCGGAAATAGTCCGAGGTCTCGGGCGCGGCGACCCGTTGCAGAATACGGTCAGCCATTTCGACCAGCGTGACTTTCAAGCCCTTCTTGGCGGCCACCGCTGCGGCCTCAAGCCCGATATAGCCGCCGCCGATGATCAGGACACTACGGCCTTCGGCGAATTCGGGTGCCATGCCATCCACATCGGCCAAGGTACGCACCACGTGTACACCGTCCAAATCGCCGCCAATCGCGGCAGGCAGATAGCGCGGCGTGGATCCGGTGGTGATGGCCAGCTGGTCATAGGCGATACGCTCATCCCCGATCACCACCTCTTTCGCCGCCGCGTCAATCGCGTCCACGCGGGTGTCCAGCCGCAGGGTGATGTTCTGATCCGCATAGAAGTTTTCAGGCCGCAGATAGAGGCGCTCCAGCTCCATCTCGCCCATCAGATAGGCCTTGGACAGGGGCGGGCGCTGATAGGGCGGTGCGCTTTCCGCGCCGATCAAAGTGACCTCTCCGTCGAAGCCCGTGTTGCGCAGTTTGGCGACCAGCGATGCTCCGGCCTGCCCGGCTCCGATCACGACGATATGGCTCATGGTTTTCTCCGCGTTTCTGTCAGGGGACGATAGGCTGAAAATAGTTGCTTTGGCAACGATTGGCGTTCTTTCTCTACACAAGATTGTTGGATGACATGGCGCTGAAATAAGTCAAAAGTCAATTTGCTGAATCATAAGTAAGGAATGCGCGAATGACCCTGAGTGTTGGTGACACGTTACCCGATGTAAATCTGTTGCGGATGGGGGCGGATGGTCCCGAATCTGTCGGCCTGTCGTCCCTGTTGGCGGGGCGTAACGTGGTGATCTTTGCCGTGCCAAGTGCGTTTTCGGCACCTGCTCGACAGCTCATGTGCCCAGCTATATCCGCACCAAGCCCGCGTTGGATCAGGCCGGGGTGGACGATGTGATTTGCATCGCCGTCAACGATCCGTTTGTCATGAGCGCCTGGGCCGAGGCGACGGGTGCTGCGGAAGCCGGGCTGGTGTTCCTGTCGGATGCCTTGTCCGAGTTCACCAAGGCGGTCGGCATGGATTTCACCGCGCCGCAAGTGGGGCTGGTCAACCGCTCGAAGCGCTACGGCGCCTATGTGGTAGATGGCAAGGTGAAGATCCTGCATATCGAGGACAACCCCGGCATGTGCGGTATCTCGGCTGGGGAATCGATGCTCGAGGCCATTCAAGGCCATGTCCGTTAATCGTGTTCCGACACATCCACGGATTTGAACGGGCCGTAGGATGTCAGGATGTCGATATCCTGCGCCACGGCCCTGCGCTCTGACTGAAGAAACTGATCGACGGCCTCGCGAAAGCCGGGGTCGTTGATCCAGTGCAGCGAATGGGTGGTGACGGGCAGATAGCCGCGCGCCAGTTTGTGTTCGCCCTGCGCGCCGGCCTCGACACGGGTCAGACCGTGCTGAATGGCAAAGTCTATGGCTTGGTAATAGCACAGCTCGAAATGCAGGAACGGGTGGTCTTCGACGCAGCCCCAATAGCGGCCAAAGAGCGTGTCGCGGCCGATCACGTTTAGCGCGCCGGCCACGGGGCGCCCCGTCACGTTCGGCCAGCACCAGCAGCACATCGTCGGCCATCGTGTCATGAAGCTGATCAAAGAAGGCGCGGGTTAGGTAGGGGCGGCCCCCATTTGCGGGCGCCAGTGTCCTGATAGAAATGCCAGAAGGCATCCCAGTGTTGTGGTTGGATCTGGTCGCCGGTTAGGGCGAGGATGTCACCGCCAAAGCTTTGCGCAATGCGGCGTTCTTTGCGGATCTGCTTGCGCTTTCGAGAACTCAGCGCGTTCAGGAACGCATCGAAGTCCGCGTAGCTGTCATTTTGCCAATGATATTGCAGCCCTTCGCGCGCCAACAACCCCATGGCTTTGCCCGCCGCAGCCTCGTCCCCCGTGCAGAAGGTCACATGGGCCGAGCTAATCTGGTTGTCTGCCGCAATCTGGATCATGCCCTGCACAAGGGCCGCTTGTCCGATCTGCGTGTGGCCGGGGCGGGTCAGGAACCTGCGCCCCGTGACCGGCGAGAACGGGACGGCGGATTGCAGCTTTGGATAATACCGCCCGCCAGCGCGTTCGTACGCATCCGCCCAGCCGTGATCGAACACATATTCGCCCTGACTGTGGGTTTTTACGTAAAGCGGCATCACCGCGATGACCTGTTCGCCCCGCGTGCACCGTCAGATGCTGCGGATGCCAGCCTGTGCCTTCCCCGACCGATCCCGAACGCTCCAGCGCCGACAGGAAAGCGTGGGTGGTAAACGGGTCCATGGCCCGCCCGCCCGCGACCCGTTCGGGGCAGGCGCAGGCATCCCAATCCTTTGCGCGGATGGCAGCAAGGGATTGGTGGGTGCGGATGTCGACTTGGGTTTCGCTCACGGTCCTATTGAGGGGTAGAGAGCTGGGCTGGTCAAGCCAGATAGCCTTCGAACGTGACGTTGTCGGCGATCTTGCGGGCCTCGGCCTCGACCTCTTGCGATCGCACCGTCCAGCACAGAACCGGCACGCCGCGATCCTTCAGGCGTGTGACCGCCGGGTTGTCCAGATCCCGCACGTCATGGCTGATGAAGCTTGCGCCCACCCGGTCAAAGTCGGGGATGTCGCGCAGGCGCGCGCGCGTTGCGGCGGGCAGAAGCGAGGTGTCTTCATCCCTGTAGGCCTCGGTCGTCAGGCCAAGGGGGAGGGAGGTGTTGTGCTTGCCGAATTCTGCAACAGAATGGGGATTGAAGGACATGACGGCGACGTCGCCGGAGTAACCTTCAAGCGCCTCGGCTGTGGCTTTCTCCATCACCCCGTCATGCGGACCCATCGCACCGTGTTGGTCCTTGAGTTCGACCAGAAGGGGTACGCGGCCGGCGACGATATCCAGCACTTCGGCGAAGCTTGGAATGCCTTCGTCCCCTCCGGTCAGCCCGATCGCGCCCAGTTCTACCGCGCTGCGTCCGCGCACCGGACCCGTGTCGCCGGTCAGGCGGGACAGGTCATAGTCGTGAAAGACCATGGCCTGCCCGTCTTTCGACATCTGCAGATCAATCTCGATCCCGTATCCCGCGTCCACAGCGGCGCGAATGGCCGCGCGCGAGTTTTCCGGGCGGCCTGCCGACAGGTCGTGCAGGGCGCGGTGGGCGATGGGGCGGTCAAAGAAGCTTCGCGGCAGGGGGACGGGTTTGCGGGTCATTTGATCTGGAAGATGCCTTCGATTTCCACGGCCACGCCAAAGGGCAGGCTGGCGGCAGATACGGCCGAGCGTGCGTGACGGCCTGCATCGCCCCAAGGCTTCGACCATGAAGTCCGAAGCGCCGTTGATCACCTTCGGCTGGTCACCGAAATCGGCGGTCGAGTTCACGAAGCCCACCAGTTTTACGACGCGCTGCAGCCGGTCCAGATCACCACCACAGGCAGCTTTCACTTGGGCCAGCAGGGCGATGGCGCAGCTGCGCGCGGCCTCGGCACCTTCTTCGGCACTCATGTTGTCACCCCAGCTTGCCGGTCAGGAACGCGCCGTCTTTCATCGAGATCTGGCCCGAGACATGCACGAGGTCTCCGACCTGAACATAAGGCACATAGTTGGCAGCAGGGGCAGGGGCGTCAGGCAGGGTGACGCCCAGTTCAGCAAGGCGGGTTTCAAAAGCGCTCATCGGGCGATCCTTTCAAGTAGCAGGCCCAAGGGGCGGGCCTTTTTCAGGACGCTAGCCCGCGTCCGGGATCAGGGGAAGGGGGAAACCGACGCCTTCGTGCTTTTCCCCGTCGCGCTGGATCAGGACTCGCGGAAGGCTTTCTTGAAATAGTCCGAAAGGGGTTCGATCAGATACAGGATTGGGCTGCGATCCGACGTGCGGATGAACGCGGACACCGGCATGCCCGGAAGCAGAACAGCCCCTTCGGGTAGACGTGCGATCTCGCCTTCGTCCATCTGAATTTCCGCCACATAGAATGCTTGTCCGGTCACGTCATCCACAAAGGAATCCGCCGAAATGCGTGTGACATGCCCCAAAAGGTCTGGGGTTTCACGGCTGTTGAAAGCGGGGAACTGCAGATACACCTTCTGCCCTAAGAAAATCTGATCAACGTGCAGCGGCTCAACCCGCGAGTTGATCACCAGATTGCGGTCCTGCGGGACGACATACAGCAAGGGTTGGGCCGGTTGGATCACCGCGCGTTCCGCAAAGACTTGCAATCCGTGGATCACGCCAGTGACCGGTGCGCGGATTTCCAGGCGGTCCAACTGCTCCAGCAGATTGCGGCGCTGCTCGGACAGATCGCGCGTGTTGGCGCGGGAATCGCGCAGCTCTGAAATCGCCTTTTCGCGCAGGTCTGTTTGCAAAGAGATGCTTTGCAATTCCGTCTCGGTGATGCGCAACTCGGCTTCGGCGCGAGAGGCAGAGAGTTCGCCCAGACGTCCGGATATTCCAGCTTCTTCGCGCTTCAACCCCAGCACGCGCGAGGCTTGAGACAAGCCTTTGTCCAGCAGGGCTTGCTGATTTGTCAGTTCCTCGCGGATTAGGGCCAACTGCTCGCGTAGCGCGGTGGTTTGTGCGTCCAGCCCGTCCAGTTGGCGCGAGATCTGGGTCTTGCGTTTCTCGAGCTGTTCAAGCTGCGTCGACATCCCGTCCATGCGCGAATTGAACAGGCGCGTTTGGCCCTTCATCAGGCTGTCGATTTCCGGGTTGTTCGCGGCGGCTTCGATCAGTTCGGGATCAAACGTCAAGCCGTCAGCGCCGTCACGCTCGGCCTCGTACCGGGCTTGGCGTGCCTGAAGTTCAAAATACTGGCCTTCGATGATCGTCAGCTGTGACGCCAGTTGCCCCGCATCCAAGCGTACCAGCACATCGCCGGCCTGCACCACGTCGCCTTCTTTGATCAGGATCTCGGTCACGACGCCGCCGTCTGGGTGTTGAACGACCTTGCGGTTCTGCTCGATCTGCACCTGCCCTTCGGCGATCACGGCACCAGACAATTTGCTGGCGACGGACCATGTGCCAAAGCCGCCGATCAGGACCAGCAAGGCGATGAAGCCAAGGATCAGCGGGCGGCGGGCCGAGAAGTTCGGGGCGTGAATATCCTGTGTCATTGCGTGCCCCCGTTGTTCTGGGCCGACTGGATCTGCTGCGCATTCTGAACATGCTTGTTCAGCACCTCGTCGCGCGGGCCGAAGCTGCGTGCGACACCGTCGTCGATGATCAAAAGCAGATCACATTCGCGAATGGCTGCGGGACGGTGGGCCATGATCATCACGGCACCGCCGCGGTCCTTCACGGCACGGATCGCGTTGTTCAACGCCTGCGTGCCTTCGTTGTCGAGGTTCGAGTTCGGTTCGTCCAGCACCAGAATGACTGGTTCGCCATAGATCGCGCGGGCCAAGCCGACACGCTGCATCTGGCCGCCGGACAGGGGCGCCCCCCCCGGAGACAGTCGTGTGTCATAGCCGTCGGGGCAGCGACAGGATCAGATCATGCGCACCGGCCATCTGGGCGGCGGCAACGACTGCAGCTGCGTCGGGCTGCAGTTCAAGCCCCGCGATGTTTTCGGCAATCGTACCCTCGAACATCTGCACGCGCTGCGGCAGATAGCCGATATACTGCCCCAAGGCCTCGGGTGTGTAATTGTCCAGCGATGCACCGCCCAAGCGGACCGTGCCGGCATCTGGCGTGACAACGCCAGTCAACACCCGCGCGAGGTCGATTTACCCGACCCGGATGGCCGATGACCCCCAGCGCCTCTCCCGGGTTCAGGTCGAACGTGACCTGTCGCAGGACGGCGCGGCTTGCCCCACGGGGAATGACCGTCAGCTTGTCCACCTTCAGCTTCGCGTCCGGCCGCGGCAGCGTGGTGCGTTCCTGTTCGGGGGGCGTTTCGGCCAAAAGCTCGGCCAATGCCTGCCAGCCGGACCGTGCGCGTTGCACCAGTTGCCATTGGCTCACGGCCATATCCACGGGCGCAAGGGCGCGGCCCAGCAGGATTGATCCCGCGATCATCGCGCCCGGAGATATCTCTCCTTTCAAGGCCAGATACGCCCCAAGTCCCAGCATCGCGGATTGCAGAAACTGGCGGAAGGTCTTGGACATGGCGGAAAACTGCCCCAGCCGATCCGAGGCACGCAGGTTTTCATATAGCGACACGTCGCGCGACTGATGCCAGCGCTTATACGCACCGCTGGACATGCCAAGCGCGCGGACCATCTCGGCTTCGACGCGCATCTGTTCGGCCATTCGATCTGCGTGGTGGGTGGCGATCGTGGCCTTGGTCAGGGCCCCTTGGTCATGATCTGGTTCAGTATTGTGATGCCGATCAACACGGCCCCACCCGCGATGGCCAAAATGCCCAGCCACGGATGAAAGATGCTGATGGCAAACAGGAAAAACGGGGTCCAAGGAATGTCGAAGGCTGCGGTGATGACCGGGCTGGAGAGCAGCTTTTGCACCGCCTCGAGATCCTTTAGCCCAGCCGACGTGCCGCCGTCTTTGCTGGGGTGGCGCATCACGGCTGAAAACACCCGATGATCAAGCGAGGCCTGAAACTGCGCCCCGGCGCGCGCCAGAATGCGCGCGCGGGCATAGTCCAGAATGCCCATCATCAGGAATAGAAAGCCCATCAGCAGGGTCAGGGCGATCAGCGTCGCCTCAGACCGGCTGCCCAGCACCCGATCATACAGCTGCAGCATATAGATTGGTGCCGTCAGCATCAGCAGGTTCACAAAGACCGAGAACAGCGCAACGCTCCACATCAACCCGTGCAGCTTGCGGCGCTGAGATCGGAGCTCTTCCAGCCCTTGAATCAGTTCGTTCTGTTTCATGTCGGTCTGTTTATTCCTAAAAACGCCTGTCTGCAGCCCGGACGGCCTTTGACGCTTGGCAGGTTTCTGCTTGCACCTGTCGCCAAATAGTCACATTCAATAGCTGCGGAAGCCTTAACATCTGTGCAATTGGTCTGCATCTATTATGTGTTGCCCGAATAAGCGGAAAACACCAAGTTTAGCGATAGTTCACGTGAAGAAAAGAAATTCGAAATATGTGGTGGCGCTTGCTGGTCTGGCGCTGATGGGGCTAAGCGCTTGCGCAACAGCGCCTGCGCCTTCTGGCTATGCAGATCCGCACGAGGATCAGAACCGCCGGACACACCGTGCCAATATCAATCTGGACAAAGCGCTGGTGTCGCCTGCGTCCAATACCTATGGCAGCCTTCTGCCGCAACCAGTGCGCGATTCGGTCTCGGCGTTCTCGGACAATGCATCCTTGCCGGGGGTGGTTGCGAACAACCTGTTGCAGGGCAATGTTGAAGACGCCGTCCACAACACGGTCCGTTTCGTGTTCAACTCTACGTTAGGTCTGCTTGGCATATTCGACGTGGCGACCGATATTGGTCTGGAAGAACGTGGTAGCGATTTTGGCGAAACCCTGCATGTGTGGGGCGCCGCGGAAGGGGACTATGTGGTTCTGCCCTTCTTTGGCCCGTCGACCGAGCGTGATGCCGTCGGTATCGTGGTGGACTTCGTGTTGAACCCACTAAGCTTGGCTTTGCCGACGGAAGTGAAACATCTTCCCAAAGCGGCCTGGGTTCTGTCTAAGTTTGGTGATCGCTATCAGTTCAGCGGTACGATTGAAGAGTTTTACGAAAGCGAAGAAGGCTATGAGCTGATGCAGCTCTATTATCTGGACTCGCGCCGCTACGAACTTGGCGTTGAAGTAGAAGATGACGAGCTTGAGGATATTTACGATGCGTATGATGGGTAACGAGACCTCTATGACACGTCGCGCCTTTGTTGGCGGGCTGGCTGGTTTGGGCGTATTGGCCGCGATGCCGGGCCGTGCACTGGCTGCGATTTCCGCGTCTCAGGCGGAAAGCCTGATTGGCGAGGTTGTGCGCGACATTAACGGGATCATCAACTCGGGTGCGTCAGAGGCGACGATGATCAAGCGGTTCGAAGGCGTGTTCGCGGAATACGCTGATGTGAATTTCATTGCCCTGTCCGCGCTTGGCCCGGATGGCCGGTCGGCCAGCGCCGCGCAGAAAAGCGCCTTCGTCAAAGCGTTCCGTACCTACATGGCGCGCCGTTATGGCAGCCGCTTCCGCGAGTTTGAAGGTGGTCGCATTGATGTCGTCAGCACGACGCAAGTGAAAAGCCGTTTCGAGGTGCTGACCAAGACCACGCTGAAAGGTCATTCGCCGTTCGACGTCGTGTTTGTCGTGGCAGCCAGCAACGGCAAGTTCATCGACATGCAGGTCGAAGGGATTTCGATCGTGAAATCCGAGCGCAAGGAAATTGGCGCGATGCTGGACCGCCGCAAGGGTGATCTGAACCAGCTGATCGCGGATCTACAAAAGGGCTGATCTTCGTCCCATAGAATGAAGAAAGCCCCGGCCAATGTGCTGACGCATTCCGTGAGTTGGGACATGCCAACAAGACAACCTGTCGCGTTCATCGCGGCAGGTTTTTGTTTTTGAACAGGAAAGTCGGTTTGGATCGTCGGCCGGTCTGGGCCGAGCGCAACTGACATATCGGCGAGGTTGAAGAAACTGACCTTCTTAATCTCGCGGTCGATCAGAATCCCGAGATGCGCCACCACCCTAATGGGCAATGCGTTTTGAACGTCGCATGCATGGCGTACCACGTGCAACGCGAATACTCGGCTTTGTCCCGCTGATCGACAGTTCGCCGAGTTGTCGATCTTGCTGGCGCAGCGAACGGTGGTCGTCTTGGGTCGCAACGCAACGTAGCATAGCACGGCTAAAAGTCAGGTCTGGGCCGTTCCCGTCGCTAGGTAAACAGGGGGGATTCCGGTCATTCGCTGCATGTGCGAGCCAAACATGCCGTAGAGTTGGAAGTCGACATTCAGGCGACGTCTTATCCCGTTTTGCTCTGCAATGCCGCAAGCCAACTCTTCACGAATACTGCCGACAAGCTAAACGTCCATTCTGCGTCAGAACGCACTCTTCGAAGTTAAGCTTGCTCTTGACTGACTGACGGTCAGTCAGTAACAAATGACCAACGGAGGATCGTAATGGCACGAATCGTCAAAGCCCCTGAAGAACGGCGCGCCGAAATCGTCGAAACAGCGGATCGGCTGTTTCGCGAGCATGGCTATGCCAAATGCTCGGTTGAGATGATCATTCGCGAGATTGGCGTCGCAAAAGGGACCTTCTATTATTATTTCAAATCCAAGCCGGACATCCTCGAAGCAATCGTTGACAAAACCCTCGCCCAAATTGTCGAGTCTGCCAAAGGCATTGCTGACGAACCCTCACTGACAGCAATGCAGAAGATGGAAGCTCTCTTGGGAAACAGCCACATCGGCGACGACGGCAGCCTTGAAGTCGCCGAAATGCTGCACCTTCCAGAGAACCGCGAGCTTCACGAACTCACCAACATTCAGACTGTTCTCCAACTCTCACCGATTCTGGCGCAGATCGTCGAGCAGGGGGTCGGTGAAAGTGTTTTCGAGGTCGAGAAGCCACTTGAAACGATCCAGTTTCTTTTCACCGGTGCGCAGTTCCTGACCGACGGCAGCATGTTTGGGTTCTCCGAGGCCGAACTCCGTGCAAGGCGCTTGGTGATGCAAACAATCATAGAAAAAGCGCTCGGCGCCAAGCCGGGGAGTTTTGACTTCATGAACCCGATCCGGACCGTGGAGTAGAGGCATGAGCAAAGAAACAGACAAGGTTTTCCAGTGCCGCATCCTGCGGATCGGAAGGCTGTTCTTATATGCAATTCGCGGGCCAAAAGCGCCCCGGCTTGCCCTGCTTCAACTCTAAACACGGGGGGAAACTCCCATGGCAGATATTGCCTCAAAAACTCACACCGTTCAGGTACCATCCCGCGCGATCATCGGTTTCTACGCTCTGACGTTCGCGATCACCTGGGGGCTCGTTGGTGGCTACATCCTTGCGCCTGACTGGGCCGCGGCAACTTTCGGCGAGATCAGCGGATCACACCCGTTCTTCTTTCTTGCAACATGGGCGCCGGCGATCTCGGCCTTTGCAGTTGTTCTCTTTTTGGGGGATTGGTGGGCCTGAAAGCCTTTCTGTCACGGCTCTTCATGTGGCGGGGGTCGCCGCCTTGGGTGGTCTTTATCCTGATCGGCATACCGCTTGTCTTCATGATGGGGTCGTTGATGAAAGGCGGGCCGTTTTTTGCGCCGCTCCCACCAGAGGGGGTCGGCGCCGTCGGCGCGCTCACTCTGATGATGCTCTTTCTCGGACCAATTGAGGAATTTGGCTGGCGGGGCATCGCGCAGCCAATTCTGCAACGGCGCATGGCACCGCTCTGGGCCGGTGTGATCATCGGCACACTCTGGGGGATCTGGCACCTGCCTGCGTTTTTTCTATCCGGCACCGTCTTTGCCGGGTGGAACTTCTTTCCCTTTCTCGTCGGCAACATCACCCTTGCAGTTCTTGTGACACCAATCTTTAACACGTCACGCGGCAGCCTTCTCTGGCCGATGCTGTTCCATTGGCAGTTGATCCTTCCAATCTGGCCGGATGCACAACCCTTTGATACATGGATTCTGGTGGCGGTCACCGTCGTCGTCGTGTGGTGGAACCGAGAGACAATGCTTCACCGTACCGGTTCGGTGACGGAGGTCATTCCTGACAATGGGGGAGCGAGCCTGTGAAACGCCCTCTATTACATATCGTCACGCTTCTCGTCCTGCCCTTCGTGATTTCCCTGCCGGTAAGTGCAGCAGAAAACAGCGCGCGCGAAAGGGTCCAGGGTTTGCTTGAAGACTTCCAGCAGACTTACGGCTTCCCCCGGCGCAACTGTCGCGTTCTCACTGGCGGATGGCCACATTGAGACGCTTGCAATCGGTCTTGCGGACGTCGAGGCCGGTGTCCCGATGACGACAGAAAGCCGAATGCTGGCGGCGAGCATCGGAAAGATGATCTGGGGGGCTTTGGCGCTCTCGCTTGAGTCGGAAGGAGCGCTAAGCCGTGCCGATCTTGTCTCTGACCACCTCGGCCATCTTCCGTGGTTTGATCGCCTCCCAAATGCGGATACCATGACTGTCGGTCAACTCTTGACCCACAGTGCCGGCCTGCCGGACCACGTTCATATGGAAGATGTCGCTGCTTCGCTGATTGCCCTGGGGTTGCGAACGCCCTTTGAGCCGGACGAGATCATCGCATTCATTCTGGACGAACCCCCGCTATTCGAGGCGGGGTCGGCATGGGCTTACACCGATACTGGCTATCTTTTGCTTGGCTTGGTGATCGAGGCGGCGACTGGCGAGGACGTATTTGACCTTGCCCCGCAAGAGGTTCCTTATACCGCTGGATTTGACAAGAACGAACCCGTCCAACGCTCCAAGGATCGAGGGTCTGACCGTCGGCTACACCGAGGAGAGCAATCCGTTCGGCCTTGCGCCACGCACGATGGACGAGAGTGGAAGTCTGGTTTGGAACCCAGCCATAGAATGGACGGGTGGAGGCTTTGCATCGACCTCGGCAGACCTCGCCAAATGGGGGCACGCCCTGTTTAATGGGGAAGCCATGGAGTCCGAGTATCTTGACCGATTGCTTGACGGTGTTCCGGTTCACCCGGACGCGCCCGGAATAATTTACGGCAGTGGTGTTGCCATCTATCAAGATACGCCACATGGCCCAGTCTTTGGGCATGGCGGCTGGATTCCGGGCTACGTCTCGAGCGTCAGGCACTACGCCGACCATGACCTCACAATCGCTTTTCAGATCAATTCTGATGTGGGAGTTCTCGATGATGCGACTGACCTTGTTTCTGCGTTAGAGGTCGCCTTGGCAGAGGCGCTGATCGGGTCGGCTACTCAATGAAGCCTATCCAATTTTTCAAGTGACTTCCGGAGCGGACGTTCGTTGTTTAGTCGCGGATGCCGGCGTTGCTCTGCAGATTATGAGTGCGCCACCTCCTGAAAGAACATCCGCAGCAAATGACCGGTTCAATGAAGCTGCGCTGCGGCGCCATATACCAAAACCAATGTCCGGTTGGGGCCGGATTTGGACCCTTCCGAATTGAACCGTTGAAGATGTTGAAGAAGAATTGAAATTCGCCATCAAAAATTTTAGACCCCGGCGTAGCTGGCGCCGGGGCCCTATTTGTGTCCCACCACACGGAATGCGTCACCAATGTGCCGGGGCATTTTCTTTGTACGTCTCTTGGATCAGTTGCCTTGGCCGAAGATCGACCGGAGCACACCGATAAACACATCCTCGACAGCTTCGCCGACCGACCCACCACCCCGACCGTTTTGCGGGATGCCTTGGAAGCCGGGGGTGTCACCCGAGTTCATCGTGCGTCCGTCGAACTGCGGCACGAAATCCGGGCGGATCATCGGCAGCGGTGTGGGGACCAGTTGAGACTGAATGTTCACCATCGCCTCGCGCCACATCTCGGCCGGAAGACCGCCGCCGGTCACGCCTTTCAGGGGCGTGTTGTCGTCATAGCCCATCCAGATGCCCATCACGTAATCCGCCGTGAAGGCGATGAACCACGCATCGCGCGCCGATTGGCTGGTGCCGGTCTTGCCTGCGATCTCAAGCCCGTCGATCCGCGCGCGTGTACCGGTGCCTTCTTCGATCACGCGGTGCATCATATATGTTAGCTGCGCGGCGGCCTCGCGCGAGATTACGCGCTCGCCGATGCCGCCGGTCTGGGTCATCAGGGGATCACGGTCACCGACGAGGCTTAGTTCGGTCAGGCCATAGGGTGTCACGGATGAGCCGCCGTTCAGGATGCCCGCATAGGCGCCGGTGGTTTCCAGAAGCGTGCCGTCCGACGCGCCAAGCGCAAGCGCGGGCCCCGCGGCAAGATCGCTTTCGATGCCAAACATTGACGCGACCGAGCGCACGGCCTCGCGCCCGACTTCCTCGAACACTTTTACGGCGGGGATGTTCAGGGATTTGGCCAAGGCTTCGGTGAAGCTGACCGGGCCATAGAATTTTTTCGAGTAGTTCTTGGGGCACCATTCGCCCGAGCCCGCGATGTTCAGGCAATAGGGCTCGTCGATGACGAAGTCATTCCACTGGAACCCCATGTCCAGCGCAGCGGCATAGACGAAGGGCTTGAAGGCCGAGCCAGTCTGACGCTTGGCTTGTGTGGCGCGGTTGAACGCCCCCGTCACGCGGGTTTCACGTCCGCCCACCAGACCCCGGACCGCGCCATCGGCGCTCATCACCACAATCGCGGCCTGCGCTTTCGATCCTTCCGAGACCTTTTCGTCAAAGATCTTGGCCATCGCATCTTCCGCCGCTTTCTGAATACGCGGATCCAGCGTGGTCTTGATGATCACGTCCTCGGTCGTCTTGCGGGTCAGGAAAGCCGGCAGGTCGCCCATGATCCAATCCGCGAAATACCCACCCGCCTGCGCCTTGGCGGCTTTCGACAGAGTGGCAGGGTTCGCTTGATACTGTGCGGTTTCCTTGTCCGACAGAAAGCCTTGTTCGTTCATCAGGCGCAGAACAGTGGCCGCGCGATCCTGCGAGCGTTTCAGGTCGTTGGTCGGGGCAAAGCGTGACGGCGCCGTCAGCATACCCGACAGCATCGCGGCCTGCGCCGGGTTCAGCTCGGACGCAGGGATTGCGAAATAGCGTTGCGATGCCGCGTCGAACCCGAACGATCCCGCACCCAGATAGGCGCGGTTCATATAGATCGTCAGGATCTCGTCCTTGGTGAACTTGGTCTCAAGGGCCATCGCATAGACGGCTTCCTTCATCTTGCGCCACAAGGACCCTTGGCGGCAGTCGGCTTCATAGGCCGCTTCGTTCTTCCATTGGTCGGGATCATAGGGCACGCCAAGGCACAGAAGCTTGGCGACCTGCTGCGTCAGGGTCGAGCCGCCGTGACCGGACAAAGGCCCGCGCCCTTCGCGCAGGTTAATCCGCACCGCACTGGCAATCCCGCGCGGCTGAGGCCAAAATGTCCGTAGAACCGTTTGTCTTCCGTCGCGACGACGGCGTTCTTCAGATGCGGGCTGACGGTTTCGGTGGTGATGGTGCGCCCGCGCTGGTCGCCGCGCCAGGCGTAGACCTCGCCATAGCGGTCAAGGATGGTAACGGACCCTTTGGCACGGCCGTCGAGCATCGCGTTCAGCTCGGGCATGGTGGATGCGAAATAGAACACGGCAAGCCCGATGATCAGCGCCGTGACCACCGCGCCCTTCCACATCAGGCGCCAGAATAGCCGGAACACCCAGCCGATCAGAACGAAGGGCCACATGAAGATCGAACGAGGTTTGCGCGGCCCGCCACCACCACCGCCGCGACGCTTGGGGGCTGCTTTGCGCTTTGTGGTCGTCTTGCGCGCAGGCTTTTTGGGCGCCGCCTTTTTCGCAGGGTAACGCTTGTCTGCCACCAGGGTGGGGCGCTTTTGGCCAGATTGGCTCATGATAATTGTCCGGGTCTTCTCGGTGTCTGCTCAGGGCTTGTCTTTGTGACTTAGCGATTCGTTACGGGCAAGTGTAGCCCGAAGCCTGTTAGCGCGCGACTTTTCGCGCTGCTGCATTTTTCAGCACAGCCCTAGGCAACCGCGTCATTTTCCAAGCGCACCCGGTTTTCAGGTCAGCTTTCCTGCCCAATTTCTGCTCACTCCCGTGCATTTTTCTGCGCTGCGGCGTCTGACTTTCCTCAAGCGCATGGTGACCACGCCATGCCGAAAAGGGAAAGGAAAGAACGTGAAACTGATCATTGCAGCGATCAAACCGTTCAAGTTGGAAGACGTACGCGAGGCCCTGACCACCGTAGGCGTCACCGGCATGATGGTTTCTGAAATCAAGGGCTTTGGGGCCCAATCCGGTCACACCGAGATCTATCGCGGCGCAGAATACGCCGTGAACTTTTTGCCGAAAATCAAGCTTGAGATCGTCGTGAATGACGACCTTGCCGCCGAAGTCGTCGAGACCATCTCGAAGGCCGCACATACCGGCAAGATCGGTGATGGCAAAATCTTCACCCTCGACGTGTCGGACGCCATGCGCGTGCGCACCGGCGAAACTGGCGTTGACGCCGTATAAGCGTGAAAGGACAGACGATGACACGCAAACTTCTGATTTCGACGGCCCTGTTGGCCGCACTGCCGGGGTTGGCTTTCGCAGAAGGCGAAGCCGCGCCACACACCGGTTTCATCCTGACTTCGGTCTTGTTCCTTCTGGGCGGCATTCTGGTCTTCTGGATGGCCGCTGGTTTCGCCATGCTGGAAGCTGGTCTGGTGCGTTCCAAGAACGTGACCATGCAGTTGACCAAAAACATCGCGCTCTTCTCGATCGCGGCGATCATGTATTGGCTGGCGGGCTACGGCATCATGTATCCGGGTGACTGGCTGGTCGAAGGCTGGCTTGGCCCGTTCTTCGCCGTGACCTCGCTTGACCCGGTTGGGGTTGCTGCTGATGCCGTGGACGTAAGCTATGCCTCGGGCGCATCGGACTTCTTCTTCCAGCTGATGTTCTGTGCCACCACGGCCTCGATCGTATCGGGCACGCTGGCCGAGCGCATCAAACTGTGGCCCTTCCTGGCCTTTGTAGTCGTCCTGACCGGCTTCATCTATCCCATTGAGGCAAGCTGGCAGTGGGGCGGCGGCTGGTTGTCGGAAGCTGGCTTCTCGGACTTCGCTGGCTCGACACTGGTGCACGCAGCAGGTGGCTTCGCAGCTCTGGCGGGTGTCCTGATCCTGGGACCGCGTATCGGCAAGTATAAAGACGGCCGCACGATCCGATGCCGGGTTCGAACCTGCCGCTGGCTACTCTGGGGACGTTCATCCTGTGGCTGGGTTGGTTCGGCTTCAATGGTGGCTCGCAGCTGGCCATGGGCACGATCAGCGATGTTTCGGACGTGGCACGTATCTTCGCCAACACCAACATGGCTGCTGCCGCAGGTGCTGTTGTCGCGATGATCATGACCCAGCTGATGTTCAAGAAGGTCGACCTGACGATGACCCTGAACGGCGCACTGGCTGGTCTGGTCTCGATCACCGCCGAGCCTCTGGCCCCGACGCTGTTCCAGTCGCTGATCATCGGTGGCGTAGGTGGTGCGATCGTGGTCTTCGTGGTTCCGCTGCTGGACAAGCTAAAGATCGATGACGTGGTTGGTGCTATCCCGGTTCACCTGGTTGCAGGCTTCTGGGGTACGTTCATCGTGGCTTGGACCAACACGGACGCCAGCTTTGGCACCCAGATCATGGGCTTCCTGGCAATCGGCATCTTCGTCTTCGTCGTAAGCTACATCTTCTTCTCGATCATCAAGGCCACCATCGGTCTGCGGGTCAGCGAAGAGGAAGAAGTGAACGGACTGGACATGGCCGAACTGGGCATGGAAGCCTACCCGGAATTCACCAACGGGTAAGACATAAACGCCGGGGGACAAACCCCCGGCACACGCTGGCCGCGCAAATGCCAAGGCCAACAGGGTGGAAAAGGGGGCTGCAAGGTCCCCTTTTCTTTTTGCGTTATCCCTATGCCGTTCACGGCCTGCGCTGCGACAATGGTAAGTCTTCACATTCAAGAAATAATATGTAAGAAGGGTACTCCTCGGTCGCAAAGATACTGGATAGCGAAAATGAATGCACAACGCGCAACAATGTCCATCGCAGGACTGTTCGTTCTGATCAGCCTTGGACTGGCTCAAGCCAATGGCAGATCGATATCACCTCGGTGAGCTGGCTTTGGTTCACGGCTTTCGTTGGCCTGAATCTGTTCCAAGCCGGACTGACGGGCTTTTGTCCTTTGACAAGAATTCTCGTGAAGCTTGGGCTGAGACTGCCACTTAATTCTGAGGGCAATGGTCCTCTGTCGTCCTAGCGACAGGGCAATGCCTGCTGGATGCTAGATTTAGAGGGGGGCTAGAGGGCCCCCCTTTTCGTTACTTCAATTTTCGGAGTCTGGGGGGGTGATGAAGTAGGCCGCTCCGCTAGCAATACAAGCCCAAAGGAAATGATCTCCGAGAGGATACAGACCGATGTCGGTTTCTAAGTGGGTGTTCGTCCAGTGTCCGACAGCCGGAGGAAGGAACAAAAAGCCAAACACACTTCCGGCGCCGGAAAAGCGCTTCACTGTGTCAGGGGATGCACAGAGTATCCTCGCTACGATCAGGTGTGCCAAATATCCGCCCGAAGTGACTCCGACCCATAAACTTGCAAGAAATAGAAGCAGCCCGAGTCCGCGCCACATCTCTCCATAATACATGATTGAAATTGGTATGATGATGCACGGGGGCAATTCCGACCCCAAGGTAGCCATTTCGATTTCTCGAGATTCTCAAAAAACTTAACAATCATGCCGGGAATATATCACGCAAAATTAGCGCGAGCAAAGAAGACAACGAAGTTGTCGGCGGTGACTTTCCCCGTTGCCTTTCAGTATTTTGTTGCGAAAGCTGGAGCTAAACCCCAACCTTCACAATCGCTTCTGCCAACAGCGGAACGGTCTCTTCGTTCAGGCCCGCGATGTTCATGCGCGAGTCTCCGACCATGTAGATGCCGTGATCCACGCGCAGGGGGGGCTTCGACCTGTTCGGGGGGGAGTGGCGCCGAGGCGCGAGAACATGCCGCG
>LLEO01000063.1_pt1 | contig 20186 bp, 25 predicted proteins | sample 595861 | NCBI WGS metagenome assembly LLEO01 (sample SAMN02919315, study PRJNA255460) | bioreactor metagenome | biome: chemostat; feature: culture 2012_25.1; material: sediment; isolation source: day35 25degC chemostat 2012 inoculated with Wadden Sea sediment taken from... | place: Germany: Bremen ... | reverse complement strand
CGCGACGAAGCGGGCAAGCGCCGGGGGATCCTCGACCGTGGCCGAGAGCCCCCACACGCCGCAGACCGGGACACATTGCTTGAAGGCGCGACAGGCACAGCATTAGCTGATCACCCCGCTTGCTTTCGGCAAGCGCGTGCAGCTCATCCACCACAACCCGCTTAAGCCCCGCGAAGATGCGTGGCGCGTCTTCATAGCTGAGCAACAGGGCCAGACTTTCCGGCGTGGTCAGTAGGATATGCGGGGGATCGGCGCGTTGTGCTTTTTTTGCGGGTCTGCGAGGTGTCGCCCGAGCGGTCCTCGACCCGGATGGGCAGGCCCAGGTCGCTGATGGGCGTTGTCAGGTTGCGCCGCATATCCGCCGCCAGTGCCTTCAGGGGCGAGATGTAGAGCGTATGCAGGCCCGGTTCAGGATCGGCTCCAAGCTCGACCAGGCTGGGCAGGAAACCGGCGAGCGTCTTACCGCCGCCCGTCGGCGCGATCAGCATAAGCGCGGGATCCAGCGCACGCGCGAGCATCTCAACCTGATGCGGATGCGGTGACCAGTTGCGGTCGGAAAACCAGCTTTGGAACTTGGCAGGAAGGGACGTCATGGGGGCAGGATAGGGAATTCCGGCGCGGGGCGAAATTGCTTCTTTCGGTGCGACGGAAAATCGCCGGGCTTTCGTATCACGCAGGACGACCAAAGGAGTAGATCGATGTCGACACTGCGCAAATGGGCCACGCCACTGACGGTGGGATCATTTCTTGTGATGGGCGTGACGGGCACGCTGATGTTCTTTCACCTGAACACCATGGTGGGGAAGGTGATCCATGAATGGGTGGGTTGGCTGATGCTGATCGGTGTTGGCGCGCATATCGTGCTGAACTGGCGCGCGCTGACCACCTATTTCAAACGTCCGCTGGCGATATGGATCATGGGCGTTGGGGCCGCGTTGACCATCGCGACGGTGCTTCCGATTGGCAGCGCAGGCGAACCGCCCGTGCGCAGTATGGTGATGGCCGTGGCACAGGCGGATGAGGCGACGTTGATGGCCTTGTCCGGGCATGATCTGCAAGAGGGCCGCGCGCTTCTGTCCGCAGCTGGCGTCGCGTTGCAGCAGGGCAAAGCCTTGCGGACGCAACCGATGGCGATTTCGGCCTGCAATCGGCGGCCATGTCGGCGCTCTTCGCATCAGGTGGGGATCACTGACCCCAGAGTTTGCCGGTATTGTCCCTGACTGGCAAAAAAATCGGGCGGGATCTGACATGCAGAGCCCGCCCGGTTAATCGTCATTCGCTTAGTGAATGATTTCTTCTTCTTTCACGAACATGTTTTCCCACGCCCGGTCGATCAGCTCGGGCGACATCTGATAGGGAATCCCTTCAAATTCGCAAATCGAGATCATCTGGTCGATCAGGAAGATCGGCTGATAGTTCGCATAGACGTTGTCGATCAGCGGGTACTTGTTCTTCAGAAGGTGGATCAGGGCCTCTTGCGACAGGGGCATCTTCCGCTTCTTGGCCACCATGGCGAAGATTTTCAGGAAGTCTTCCTGATCGGGGCCGTCGATCTTGATTTTATAGAAGATCCGGCGCAACGCCGCCCTATCGAAGATCTTGTTCGGGTGGAAGTTGGTCGAGAAGATGACCAGCGTATCGAAAGGCACCTCGAATTTCTCACCCGATTGCAGTGCCAGAATATCTTTGTTCTCTTCCAGTGGAACAATCCAGCGGTTGACCAGCGCCTGCGGAGGCTCGGATTGACGACCAAGGTCATCCACGATGAAGACGCCACCGGTCGATTTCAGCTGAAGCGAAGCGGTATAGGTCCGTGCGGTTGGGTTATAGACCAAGTCTAGCATGTCCAGCGACAGTTCACCCCCGGTGATAACGGTCGGGCGATCGCACAGCACATAGCGGCGGTCGTATTTCCGGGCCGTTCGGCGAAGTGAATCCGGGTTGTCGAAGTCCTCTTCCGCCGAGGAATGCACGATCGGGTCATAAACGGTAATGATCTGGCCGGAATACTCGATCGCTTTCGGAACATAGATCTTGTCCCCCAGCGCGTCGCGGATCCCGTTCGAGATCGACGACTTCCCGTTGCCCGGCGGGCCATACATCAAGATCGAGCGGCCAGACCCAACGGCCGGCCCAAGCTGGTCCAGCAGGTTGTCTGGCAGAATCAGGTGCCCCATTGCACCGGTCAGTTGGTCGCGTGTCATTGTGATGTTGCGGATCGACTGGCGCTTTACCTGCTTGGCGTAGATCTCCATCGGGACGGGCATGGCGCCGAAATATTCGGACTGTGACAGCGCATCCAGCGCGCGCGCCTTGCCGGTATCGGACAGGCGGTATCCCATTTCCGAGCTCTGCGCGCCAGCATGCATGGTTCCCATCGCCTCGACCAGACTGAGGTCGCGACCCATGTCGATCAGCTCTTGTACAACGCGGGCGGGCACGCACAGGACGCGTTCCAGATCGGTGATCCGCTCTAGATTGGTGCGGAACATGGTCTTCAGCAGGATGTCCCGCATCATGACCGTGGTCAGCCCAAGGTCGCTTGCGGTCTTCAGGCCCGGAGGCGCAATCATATCAGACTGTTGCACATTCATTTTCTTTGCCCGATCATTCGTTCAGATTATTCCATTAATCCGTGTATATATGCACTTGTATAGCCTACAAAGCCTTGCCAGAGAATACATTGACGCTAATCTGGCTACAAAAAAATGAGGGCAGGGATGAGCGCAAATAGTGGTAAGATTTTGGCGGTCTTCATGGCCGTGTTTCTGGCGGCCTATGCATTCCTCACCTTTTCGAAGGGCGGATTCTTCATCGGCAAGCATGAAGGGGACACGCTTCACCTGCTGCAAATGCTGTTTCGGATGCAAGACGGGGACTGGCCGCATTTCGATTTTGTCACTCCGATTGGCATCTTGGCTTTCGCCCCGATTGTGGTTTTCCTGAAGCTCGGATTTGGCGCTGGGAAAGCCATGCTGGCGGGTCAATACCTTGTAGCTGTGGTGCTGTTTCCGTTTATCTGGTGGGTGGCAAGAAGCCGGTTTTCGGGGGGCTGGACCTATCTTTTCGCGGGGCACCATCCTGATCTTCTGCGTGGCGCTGGTGTATGGAGAGGTGATCGACGCGGTATCGATCTCGATGCACTACAACCGCTGGGCCTGGGCTGCGGCCTTCTTGGCCATCACCGTTGCCATGCTTCCGTCAAGCGCAAGCCGCAGCGCGTCCATCGCAGACGGGGTTGTGGTCGGCGCGATGATGGTCGTTATGGCACTGATCAAGGTGACCTACTTCGCGGCGTTTTTCCTTCCCGTCCTGATCGGCCTCTTGGCACGCGGGGCTGGGCGCACGGTGCTTTGGGCCGTAATCAGCGGAGTGGTGGCTGCAGGCTTGGCAACGCTGGCCGTTGGGACGCCCATCTTCTGGTTGGCCTATCTTCAGGATCTTCTGAACGTCGCCGGTTCCGAGGTACGTCCCCAACCCGGACGTGACTTCGGCTATGTGGTCAGTGCGCCCGCCTATATCGGGGGGTCCCTGATCATTATGGCATCGGTGGTGCTGATGCGGCAGGCAGATCGCAAGCCCCGAGGGGCTGATGCTTTTATTGCTGGCGCCGGCGTTTTTTTATGTGACCTATCAGAATTTCGGAAATGATCCCCAATGGTTATGGCTTCTGGGCCTGTTGCTTTTTGCACGTCTTCCAGACGCGGGCCTGAAGAACGGGTTCGGTTGGGATCTGCGGCAATCGGTAATGGTCTGCGCCGTTGCGGCACTGGCGCTCGCATCTCCGAGCTTTATGAATTTGACGGCAAGCCCTCTGCGCCATCTGGCCACGGATGTCGAGAAATACGAACCGTGATGCCCGGTTCCGGCCCGCATGAGGACCTTCAAACCTTTGCCCCCACGCGCTTTCCAGCTGGACTTTCGCGCGGCCATGGATGGCGAGGGCACACCTTTCGCGCACTATGCCGAGTATACCGACCGCGATAAGCTGGAAGTCACTTTTCAAGGCGAAGATATGTCTTATTGCACGCTAGAGCTTGGTCTGGTTGGCTGGTTTGAAACTGTCGCCAATGACATCGCCACTTGGGAAGGTGGTGAAGGGGCCGCGTTGTTCACCGCGGATCTTCTGTCCAGCTATTGGCTCTATGCCGATCTGGCACCTCTGAAACGCGGCGCGCCGTGGTATTATGGCGAACTGTCGGGGATCGAAAACGCCGACTATCTGCTGGTGCCGAAATGCCCGTTATCGGCGCCGACGCGCAAGGCGATCCTGGACGAGATCTCGGCGCAGAGCTGGGCCGACAAGGTGACAGAGGTGCGCCGGACCGAGCTTTATACGCTCTATGCGTTGCCCCGGGGAAAAGGCCGAGCCGGTTGAACGCAAAGCTGACCTCGAGGACGAAACCTCGTAGGGCGGAACGTCACACCATGCCGCAACGAAAAAGCCCGCAGCCGAAAACTGCGGCTTCCTGATGTATTGGTTTTGATATCAGGCGCCGTAGATCAGACCGCAGATCAGATAGGTCAGGAAAGTCAGACAGATGCTTAATCCCATCGGATAGTCGCGTCGTGACCAGCTTTCCCAATCCGGTACCAACTCGCGCAAGGGCTTGATGCGGCGAAGGATTCTGTGGGCCGTGAAGCCAACGACGATCATCGCGGCAAAGATGGTCAACACCAGAAACGTATCCTGTACTGCCACGAAGGGCGCGATGGCTGCGGCGAATTTGGCATCACCTGCCCCCAAGCATCCGCGCCGCATTCATCAGAAATCCAAGGACCAGGATGAGAGCGAAATGGGACCAGCGCCACAGATAAGTTGACAGATCCAAGGCAAAGAAGCCCAGGACCGCGAAGCCAATCAGCAAGACCATAACGGCCTTGTTCGGAATCTTCATCCGGGCCATGTCCGACCACATCACCCAGGCGGACACCAGAAGGGCGAGGGGCAGGAATAGCATCGCTGCCCATTGTGTCAGGAAAATCTGCATGCGCCTTATCCGTTGGAGACGTTGTTTTCCAAAGCCTCAAGCGCGCGCGCGGCGGCTTCAAAATGCTGTGGATGGGTGTCGATCGCTTCCTGAAGCAGGCCCTTCCCGACTGTCACGTCGCCTTGCTTGATCGCTGATAGGGCAAGCGTGTGCAGAAGCTGTGCGCGCTCGATCTGGGTCATCGAGATGACGGGCAGGTCGTATTTCCGCTGTGCCCCGCGTGCAAGAACCAGGTTATTTTTCGTGGTGAACCGCTTGGCGTCATAGCTCAGGGATTGGGTAAACAGATCCTCTGCGCCCTTATAGTCGGCGCGCGTCAGTTTCGAATATCCCCAGTTGTTCAGAACGGTCGCCGGGTTCGTGGTCAGGCCCACAGCGGTCTCATAGAAGCTGTCTGCCTTCTTCCACTCTTCTTTGCTGTCAGCAATCATTGCCTCTAGCCTGTAACGACGGAAGGTTTCGTGTGTGGGGGGGATCTTGTTTAGTTCCGCCTCGGCCTGTTCCCAGTCGCCCGATCGGATCAGCGCGTCGGCCAGAGAAACACGGTCTTCGTTGGTGGCGCCAGGAAGTGATATAACTTTCTTCCATACTCCGACAGCTTCAGATGGGCGCTTGGCGCGCACAAGAGATTGCCCAAGGCCGCGTTGAAGATCAATGCGATCAGGATTGTTTTTTACAGCACCGCGGAAATAGGCCGCGGCTTCGTCTGCGTCTCCGACCGTCAGCATGATGTCGTTCAGGTTGCTTTCGTCGATGACATTCAAATCTGCCATGCGCGTTCGACGTCTTCACCCTGGCCTTTGGGGTTTTGACATGCCGAAAGGGCCAAGGCACTGCTTACGCAAAGCACAAGTAGAGTTGGGTGGCGCATGTTCGCGTCCTTTACTGCTCGTCTCTCCGTCTAGATTTCGGACAGTAGCAGGTAGTCACCCGAGCCTCTCCGAACCAGCGAAAATGTATCATTATTGGCTGGATCATAATCCGGATCGCCTTGATTGGCGAGCGCCAGGCGCAAATTCTCTCGAATTTCGGCAGATTGGCCACGATCCAGACCAAATGCGATCCGGAAGACGTGGGCTGCTTCGCTGACTTGACCGGTTTCCATCAGCACGACGCCCCAAATTATTCCAAGCCGGTGCAAAGTTCACGTCCACCTGAGTGGCCCCTGCGCAGCAATTTCTCGGCTTGTCTTAACCGACCAAGCTGCAGATTTGCCGACCCTAGGCAGAAAGAACATCCACTGTGAAACCGTGTTCAATCGCCGCACGCTTATAAGCCTTCAGCGCAAGCTCGTGTTCGCCCGCCGCAGTCAGCCGATGACCGACGATCAGTCCGTCGACCGAGTCGTCCAGCGTGCCGTAGGTTCCAGGGGCATATGGGCTGTCATCTGCGCGTCCAAACCCGGTCGTGTTGGTCTGGCATCCGGCCAGAAACATCACAGATGCTACCACGGTCAGCATGCTGACGGATCTCAGGCCGGTGTGCTTCGGAAGGGTGGGCCGCTGGATCACGTGATGTTCCTTTCCATGACGGATGCGCGGTCAGAAGCTGACGCTCTTCAGGGTCAGGTAGATCTCGTAAACAGAAGGGCCAATCAGGATGATCAACAACGGGGGCACCGTCAGCATCATCGTGGCCAGCGTCATCTTGGTCGGAAGCTTGTTGGCTTTCTCCTCGGCGCGCATGACACGTTTGTCCCGCATCTCGCTTGCGTAGACGCGCAAGGCTTCTGCAATGGATGTACCGAAGGTCGAGGATTGGATCATCACGGTGACAAAGCTGGCCACATCCGGTACGCCCGAGCGTTCGGACATATCGCGCAGAACTTGCACGCGGTCCTTGCCGGCCTTCATCTCGTTCGAGACGATCGAGAACTCGTCAGCCAGCGCGGGGTAGGACGGGCGGATTTCCTTGGAAACGCGCAAGATCGCCTGATCGAGGGATTGACCGGCCTCGACACAGACCAGCATCATGTCCAGCGCGTCGGGAAAGCCGTTGATGATCTCTTCTTTGCGTTCTTCAACGCGGCGCGTCACCCAATATTTTGGCAACATATATCCGCAGACGCCCGGCAACAGGATCCACAGAATACGAGCCTGCGTAGTCATTTCCTGCTCATTGGCTGTTTTCAGAATGGTCAGAAATACACCAAACGCCAGCAAGCCTATGCCCAGGGCAAACTGAGCGAAGTGATAGGTCTGAACCGCGTTTTTGCCCGGATAGCCCGCCTGCAACAGCTTTAGCTGGACAGCCGAATACTCTTCCGCGTCCTGAGGTTCCAGAAACGCCGAGTATTTTTCAAGTTTCGTTGACCCTTGAGCCACGCGAAGGTCGGCTTTCTGGGTGCCTCGTGCGGTGCCTTCACGCTGTTTCTTCAGCTTGTCCAGCGGATCCACCTGCTTGCGCAGCGCGAAAGGCAACGTGACGACGACCAGAAGGATGCCGACGCCTCCAAGCGCAAGAATTGGCCCCGCGGGTCCAAGCTGTTCAGTCAGAAAGTCGATGATGGATTGCATGGTTTTGCCAGCCTAGACTTTGATGTTCACAAGCATACGCATCACGAAGATGTTGGCGATCAGAAAGCCACCCACGACCAGACATGCTGGAATGAAATAGGCGGTTTCGCGTACGTCGTCGTAATAGTTTGGTTGGATCAGGTTGATCATGACCAGCGCAAGTAGTGGGAAACCGGACAGGAAGTTTCCTGACCATTTGGCTTCGGATGTAATGGCGCGGACCCGGCGAAACAGGCGAAAGCGCGAGCGGATCACTTTGGCCAAACCATCAAGAATCTCGGCGAGGTTACCCCCCGAGGTTTGCTGGATTGTCACCGCAACCGCCAGAAAGCGCATGTCTTGGTTGTCCATGCGCTCGGCCATGTTGGACAGCGCTTCTCCGACGTCACGCCCATAGGCGCTTTCGTCAGCGATGAGGCCCATCTCTGTTCCCAGCGGATCCGGGACCTCTTTGGCCACGATTTGTACGGCCGACGAGAACGGGTGTCCGACGCGCAGCAACGCACCATCAACTCCACTGCGTCCGGCAGCTGTTCTTCGATCATCGACATTCGCTTCTTGGCTTTGTTGCTAACCCCAGAAGAACACACCGCCGACGCCCATGACGATGGATACACCGACACGTACCGGCAGGCTGGCTGCTGTTGCGACGCTGAGGCCGAAATATGCAAAAACCGTGAGGGCAGCCATGATGACGATCAACTGTGTTGGCGTGAACGCCAAGGCCGCCTTTTGCGCCTTGGTGGCCAGAAGGGAATAGAACGGTATGCCCTGCGCCTTAACGTGCTGGCTCATTTCTTTGCGCAGCTTTTCCAACACCTCTTCGCGGGCGGCACCCTTTTCCAGCATGTCGAGGCGCCGGTTGACGCGACTGTTCAGGCTAATGGATTTTCCGAAGATTGTCAGATAGATACCTTCGACCAGCAGCAAGACTGCCAGGAAGATCAAACCATAGATAATCGGTTCAGCAGAGATCGTCATGATCAGTCGCTCCAAGGCTCATAGATCGATGCGGGCAGGTCATAACCCCACTGGCGGAAGCGCTCGGCATAGTGCGAACGGACCCCGGTGGCATTGAAGCGACCAATGATCTTTCCATCCGGCGTCAAGCAAGGCGCTCATAGCGGAACACTTCCTGCATCGAGATAACCTCGCCCTCCATCCCGGTGATCTCGGTGATCGAGACCATGCGGCGCGACCCGTCCTGAAGACGGCTGGCTTGTACCATCAGGTTCACAGCCGACGCGATCTGGCTGCGGATCGCTTTGATCGGCATCTCGATCCCAGCCATTGCCACCATGTTTTCCAGACGCGATACGGCATCGCGGGCCGAGTTCGCGTGGATCGTCGTCATCGACCCGTCGTGACCGGTGTTCATGGCCTGCAGCATGTCGATAACCTCTTCGCCGCGGGTCTCGCCCACGATGATACGGTCCGGGCGCATGCGCAGAGCGTTCTTTAGACAGTCGCGCTGACTGACCGCACCTTTGCCTTCGACGTTGGCCGGGCGGCTTTCCATCCGGCCCACATGGGTCTGCTGCAACTGAAGTTCCGCGGTATCTTCGATTGTCAGGATGCGTTCACTGTCGTCGATGAAAGACGACAGGGCGTTCAGTGTGGTCGTTTTACCAGAACCGGTACCACCAGACACGATCACGTTCAGGCGGGTGGCAACGGCAGCTTGAAGATAGGCGGCCATCTCTTCCGAGAAAGCGCCGAAATTCACCAGCTCGTTAATGCCCAGCTTGTCTTTCTTGAACTTACGAATGGACACCAGTGAGCCGTCCACCGCAATCGGCGGGACCATCGCGTTGAAGCGCGAGCCATCGGCGAGACGCGCGTCCACATGCGGGTTGCTTTCATCGACACGACGTCCCACGGCAGATACGATCTTGTCGATGATACGCAGTAGATGACGTTCATCCTTGAAGGTCACGTCCGTCAGTTGAAGCTTCCCTTCGCGTTCGACAAAGACCTGTTGGGGGCCGTTCACCAGGATATCGTTGACTGTTTCATCCTTCAAAAGGGGCTCTAGCGGACCGAGACCTTTAACTTCGTCATACAGTTCCTGATTTAGGATCAGACGTTCGTCGCGGGTCAGAACCACGTCACGAGTTGTCAGAAATTCTGATGAAATATCAGTGATTTCCGCGCGAAGGTCTTTTTCCGAGGCACCATCAAGGGCGCTCAGGTTCAGGTTGTCCAGAAGCTCTTTGTGTAGCTCTGTCTTGATCTCGGACAGCCGTTCCTTGCGTTTGCGTTCTTTGTCGGATGGCGCAACAGCTACCGGGTTTTTAGGTTTGACAGGCTCAGGGGATTTCGCCATTGGCGCGGTCGTAGGTTTTGGCGGCGCGTGATGATGCCTTCCTCGATTGGCGCACCATCCAAGGCGGCAACAGGGCTGCCCCCCTTTGGCTGAGGCTTTGCAGGTTTCTTGTAGCGCGAGAACATGGTGCCTCCGGAGAATTACTGGGCCGCGATGTCAGCCTGGTTCAGATCATGTACGGATTTTGCAAGCTTCTGCAGTTCCTTACGCAAAACGTTCTTCGGAGCCGAATTCGCCAGAGGCGCACCGTGATCTCCTGATTCTGGAACTTGCTTGCCGCCATCGGGCAGCATCAGTTCGATCGAGATGTCGAGGCTCTCGGCCAACCGTTTTACGCGCGACTTGCCCGAAAGATCCGTGAATTTCGGTGACCGGTTCAGAACATAGCGCAGTTTTTCGACCGGCAGCTCTTCCGCTTTCAGCGCCTTGATCATCCGCAATGTGTTCTGGGCCGAGCGCAGGTCAAGTTCCAGCGTCACGAAATAAACATGCGCCGCTTGCAGCACCGTTTCGGTCCATTGGACCAACGTGTTGGGCATATCGATGATCACATAGTCGAAATTGGTCCGCGCCATTTCGACGATCCGCCCAACGTCCTCGACGGTGATCATGTCCAAGGGAAGAATATCGGGCGGAGCGGTCAGGACGTGCAGGCGGTCTTCGTAGGTCAGAAGGGCCTGCATGAAGATTTCCTGATCCATCATTTCCGTGTCGGTCAGCAGCTCATAGACGACGTCACGGCGCGGCAGATCAAGATAGGTGGCCGTCGATCCGAACTGAAGGCCGAAATCCAGCAGACACACACGCGGTGGTGCCGTTTTTTCCACTTGGGTCAGTTCCCAGGCCAAGTTGACCGCGAATGTGGTCGCGCCGGTGCCGCCTGCCATGGGTTGAACGGCCAGAATGACGGCCTCGCGATTTCCCGTCGATTTTCGGGGCGCGTGTTCCTGGGGCGCGGCATGGGCGACGGGCGCTACCTCTTTTTCACGCATACGCTTGATTGCGTCATGAAGCGCGCCATCTGGAAGCGGGTAGGGGACGAATTCCTCGGCTCCCCAGTTTAAGCAGTTGGTGCAGCGCAATCGGGCTGACTTCTTCGGCGATAACGATGATTTTGATGTTTCGCTGGACAGCGGCCTTGATGACCGCGGCCACGGTGCTGAGGTCCGCCTCGTCCTGATCGTCAAGCGCCATGGCGATGAACTCGAGGTCCTTGGCATCTGGCTGTTCAAAGAACGCGACAGCGTCGTCAAGCGGAAGATCGCCCCAGCTTCGCCCAGTTCGGCCTCCATATCTTCGATCAAAAGGTCGAAATTCTGCACATCTCTCGAGACTGTGCAGGCGGTGATCGGTTCGGGATCAGATTGTAGCTCGGCGCTGCCACTCATTTCCTTGTTCCTTTCATATCCGGCATTGCGGCCCTTTCGGATCTTACGACCGGGTTCTCTCGTTAATTGCGAATCGCACACACACATACAAATAGCGCCCTGGCGGAATGAACCGTTGCAGGGAATCTGGGCAAGAATGCGGCTCTAAGCTTTATTATCTGCATTTTATGGACAGTGTGCCCAATAGGAAAGGATCTGTTTCGCTCTTGCGAACGAATTTGCTGTCTTTTCCAGAGTCGTTCTTGCCTCAATCATTTCTACTATAGCATTGATAACGAAAGAAATAAACTAAATGCTCGACTGAGCGTTGCAGAGTAACCTGCTTTTGAAAAGGTAAGCTGAAGCCCCTTCGCAAAGGAAAAGGGACGCAATCTTTCGTGCGTCCCTTTTTGTCATATTCTGATGCGTGGTTACTGGACTGTACTCGTACCACCCTGCGCAATTTGGGGGGGCGGCACCGCGCTTGCAATATACTGACGGTTGATAATCTCAGCATACTTACCGTCAAGCAAAGTTGCTTTGCGGTTGTTGGCAAAGCCACTGACCTCGGTCACGGTGCGGCGGTTGCGTAGCTCGCGCTGATCGGTTTGGATCAACGGCCGGGTTTCACCATAGCTGACCACGGCCTCGAGGCGCGAACGGCTGATGCCGCGCGATACCAGATAGTTCACGACCGCGCGCGCACGGCGCATACCGAGGCGGTTGTTATATGCGGTCGAGCCGACAAGGTCGGTATGGCCATAGACGCGGAAACGCATTTCCGGGAACTGCAGGATCCAAGACGCCTGCGTGTCCAGAACGCGACGGGCCTCGGGTGTTAGATTGGCCTTGTTGAACTCGAAGTTCACTGTGTCGCCAACTTCGCGGCTGAAGCGTTCTGCCAGTGCCTGCACGACGTTGATCTCGCCGGTTTGGACGCCGATGTTGTGGGCGGTCGGTGCGCCGAAGCCACCCTCATCAAGCTGCCGCCTGCTTCATTCAGCCAGAAATGCATTGCCTGAGGGTTGTCAGCGCATCCCGAGAGAACTGCGACGACCGACGTGGCGGCGAGAATGGGTTTGATCCGTTTCATGTCGCTATCCTTATTCCATCACGTAGCCGTAAGACCCCGAGAAGTCTTGCTTGGCGATTTCGGCCGCAACACCGGTCGTCGGAGCCGAGGATTTGGCGGTTTTCCCAAACAGGAACAGGTCTTTTTCGGACGGCGGGCGAATGCGGTCCGTCGGGACTGCCAGGAACTCGCCGCGTGTGGGCGTAACCAGATGGGCCGAGACAATGATGACAAGCTCGGACTGGCGACGCTCATATTCCGTCGAGCGGAAGAGGGCACCCAGAACCGGCAGATCACCAAGCCACGGAACTGATCCGATTGCATCCTGGAAATCATCTTCGATCAGGCCCGCGATGGCGAAGCTTTCACCGTCACGCAGCTCGACCGTTGTCGACGTTTCGCGGCGGCGGAACGAGTTCAAGATCAAACCGCCATTCTGATAACTGACCGAGCTGTCCAATCCGGACACGGCAGCCTTGAGCTGAAGGTTGATCACGTCATCCGTCAGCACGGTCGGCGTGAAGTTCAGTTCAACACCAAAGGGCTTGTAGTCGACGGCGATGGCGCCGTCTTCCTGCGCAACCGGGATCGGGAATTCACCACCTGCCAGGAACGATGCTTCCTGTCCCGACAGGGCCGTCAGGTTCGGTTCCGCCAAAGTGCGAATTACACCTTTAGATTCAAGGGCTTCTAGAAGAATGCCAACTTGGAAGCTGCCAGCGTTGAAGCCGAGGGTCGTAACCCCCTCCTGGTCGCCACTAACAATAATGTCCGTTGCGCCCGACAGGCGTTTCCGTTTTGCAGCCAGGTACCTGTGGTGCCACCAATGGCGAGGCCGCCAGCGGAACCGCCCAATTGCACCGAACTCGAAAGCGCTTTGCGGACCGAGCGGGCCATTTCGGCAAAGCGTACTTTCAGCATCACCTGTTGGGTGCCGCCGACGCTCATCATGTTCGACACGCGCTCTGGCGCGTAGCGGTTCGCAAGGTCAAGAGCTAGCATCATTTGTTGCGGAGAACTGACCACGCCAGACAGCACAATGCCGTCATTGGCGGTGCGCACTTCAATTCCTTCACCGGGAAGGATCTGACGCAGACGCTCTTTGAATTCGCTAATGTCGGGCGTGACATGCACTTCGACGTTGCTCAGAAGCTTACCATCTGGCCCCAGAAGGGTCAGTGTGGTGCGTCCGGGTGTCTTGCCCAGCACATAGATGGTGCGGTCAGACAGGGTCGAAATGTCTGCGATACCTGGGTTTGCGATGGAAAGTTCCGCAAACGGATTGTCGCTTTCAACGACCACGGCGCGGTTCATGGGAACCTTCAATGCGCGCGATGGGCCGGTGTCGGTAACACGAAGAGTTTCCGCGAGACCTGCTACAGGTGCGGTTCCAACTCCTAACGACAGACCCAATAGGGCCGCCTTGATAAAACGATCGATCTTCATGTGATCCTGCCTCTCTGATCACCTATATGTTTGGGGTATACGCTTAAGGCGCGATTTCCCCTTTGCTCGTTGACAATGTAGCCCTCTTGTTGGGGCAATCACCGCTTATTAGTCGCAACACTGCGACGGATTGACTGAAAAATCAACAATCAATGACGTTAAGACCGGGGCTTATGTGTGCCTAACGCAACACTTATTCCGACTGCGCCCCGGTTGGGTCTTCTCGCGCTTGCCTTAGTTGGGGCAAGGGATGGTAGTTTCGATGATCTCGGCGCCGCGACGTGTGCGGATCGTACAGCTTTGTGCCTTCGGTGTGTTGATCTCGCCGATAATCTCGCCCTGACCAACTTCAACAGCAGTTGAGGCCGTTTCGTCTTGAGCACCAACCAGTGCAAGCGATAGGCGTCCGCTGGCTTGAGCCTGTGCCAATGCTGCAACTTGTCGGGGTGTAACCTCAACGGTGACCGTTCGTGCGATGGTAGGGGCGGCGCGATCGCTATCAGCGATCTGGTCGACGGCGATCAGATCAACATTGGCCAAAATCAGTTTGGTAATAGCCTCGGATACCCCGGCTTCGTTCACGCCAGAGCCGGACCAGTACACATCAACCCGGTCACCCGGGCGCAGAAATCCTGACACGCCTGAACTGACGTCCACACGAATGGCGAATGCGCGCATACCTTGGGTCAGGCGTGATGAAACCCCGGCATCGCACCCGGCTTGATACCTTGACGGTCATCAGGGCTTCGTCCTTCTCCATGGCGCGGATCACGGTACGGAAATTACGTTCGCCTTCGGGGAAGATTTCTTCCATGGTTTTGAACGTTCCTTCCGGGATTGCGTTTTCGGGCCATCTTACGGCACGAATGTCCTCGGCCGTGATCTGCTGGCCGTAACGCAGAGTGCGGTTGACGACAAAGACATCAACTGTCGGAACGATTGCGCTACGCGCCGCGCGCTCGGCATCCAGCTGTGCTTGATATCCCCCAATGAAATCGCGCGCCATATATACGGCGAAGCCAGCCAGGCCGACACCGACCACCAAGACCAGTCCGAAAATCAAGCGCATCCGAATTCCTTTCGTGCATATCAAACTACCGTCTGCGTGCCTGAACCTGATTGTGTCTGAAGACTTTGTCCAAATCAGAGACAATACGCAGAGTCAGGGCGAAAATCACAGGAAACGGCAATAATTTCCAGCCCATAACGCATGAACGACTGAATTAATGAGAAAATGTGATCAGAGTGTCAACTCTGCACTTATAGGTTGGAGGAAGTTGTCGATGCCAGTCGCCGGCCGCGGCGCCCCCGTAAAAAACAAAAGCCGCACCTGAAGGTGCGGCTTTCATATTCTTTTATCAGCAACGTTAGTGCGACATTACACTCATTGCCGATAGGCTTGACGAAATTTTGTCAGCTAGTGACGTCGTTCCGCCTGAAACCGAGGTCAACACTGCGATTCCGAGACCTACAACAGCTGCCGTCAGGACAACCCAGTCTACAGTTACAGCGCCGTCTTCGTCGGCCTTAAAGGTTTCGATCATCTTAAATAGTTTCACAACACTATCCTTTACTAGTTAAATTACGCCAAGCCGAAAATCTTAGTGGGACATAACGCTCATTGCGTTCAGTTCCGACGAGATCTTGTCGGCCAGCGAGGTGGTACCGCCGGACACGGAGGTCAGAACGGCAATGCCAAGGCCAACGATGGCTGCGGTCAGTACAACCCAGTCTACAGTTACAGCACCGTCTTCGTCGGCTTTGAAGGTCTTGATCATCTCGAACAGTTTCATGGTATCTTCCTCAGGTTGGGCGTTCAGGATTTGTAAACGTTATGCGGGAGAACTCCTGCATTCGGTTCAACATGGCAACAATAAGCCTTTGGAATAAGGCAAGAATTGGGCAGGTTTCGTACGTTTTCTCGCTTTGAATGTATTTTTTTTCCCGCATTCCGTAATGCATTGTTAATACTTGTTAAATTAGAAAGTTCCTTAAGGGGAGCTGCCAATGATTTTAACAGCATACTGTGCTGAACCAGCTGGACTCTAGGAAAAACTAGCGCTTCTTCCCTCAATCTGCGAGAAGTGAATCAGTCAATGAGATAGAGCAGAGAACCGCAAAATGCGGCGAGTAATGTATATCGGCACGGTCTGGGTGCTTGGCTTGGCAGGGGTTGCTTTTGGGCAAGATACCCCGCCGCCATATCCTGACTTCACATTCAAACGCGTCACTGTCCCGCAGCTGGCGCCGGGAAACGTTTGACAGTTCAGATCGATCCCGAAGAACAGGCCGCGGCACTTGCAGTGACAGAGAAGGCCAGCGCTGAACCGGCAGCGCAAACCGAGTTTTCTTTGCCCGCTCCAACCGAATGGGATTGGTTCTGGCAGGATGTATCTCCAAAGCTTTCAGACACCGGTCCTATGAACATTCGCAAGGCCATCACCGCGATTGCCGAACGCGACGGGATCAACCAGCCCAGGTTGCAGCATCTTCAAGAGATTGCACGTGCCCACGGAGCAGAGATCCTGCGCGTGACCGTTGGAACACAGGTGTCTCCGGCGCTTGTGCTGGCTCTGATCTCGGTCGAAAGTTCGGGGCGCGAAGGCGCGGTGAGCGGAGCGGGGGCAGAGGGTCTGATGCAGTTGATCCCGGCCACGGCCGAGCGGTTCGGCGTAACCGACAGCGCTGACCCTGTGCAGAACATCAAAGGGGGCGTGGCCTATTTGGAATGGCTGATCACGCATTTCCAAGGCGATCCGATCTTTGCGTTGGCCGGGTATAACGCGGGCGAAAACGCGGTGGCCGAGCATGGTGGGGTCCCGCCCTATCCTGAAACACGTGCCTATGTGCCCAAAGTATTGGCTGCGTGGCAAGTCGCGCGCGGATTATGCATTACACCGCCCGAGCTTTTGACAGATGGTTGTGTGTTTACGGTGATGGGAGCCCCCTCGAATGGGTGACGACGTACAAATGAAACCCTTGGTTCTGGACATTGATGGGACCTTCCTGCGCACAGATATCCTCTTCGAAAGTTTTTGGTCGGCCTTGGGCAAGGATCCCATTCGCGCGCTCAAGGTGAGCTTTCTGACTCTAAAACAGCCCGCGCGCTTGAAAGCTGAGCTTGCCGAGATCGCAGATCTGCGAACCGATCTTCTTCCCGTCGAGCCTGAGGTCGTCGAGCTGGCAGAAAAGGCCAAATCCAAAGGGCGCGAAGTCATTTTGGCCTCGGCCTCGCACAAGCCCTTGGTTGAACAGTTGGCGCGTGACCACGATCTGTCGCCGCGGGTGTTTGCCTCGGACGGGCAGATCAACCTGAAAGGTGACCGCAAAGCCGCCGCGTTAGTCGAGGCCTTCGGCGCACAAGGGTTTGACTATGCCGGAAACGCGCCCGTCGATCGGGCGATCTGGTCCAAGTCGGATCACGCCATCGTCGTCGGGGATGCCGCATCCGCGCGCCAGATCGAGGCGCGGGGCCAGTCCGTCACGCGGATCAAAGGCGGCTGGCGGCTGGCCGATGTGCTGCGGAGCTTCCGTCCGCATCAATGGGTTAAGAACGTCCTGCTGCTGCTGCCAATGATCGCGGGCCATGCGTTTGACATGCCGACATTGATCGCCGCGTTCCTTGGGATTGTTTCCTTCTCGGCCGCGGCCTCGTCCATCTATCTGGTGAATGACCTGCTGGATCTGGAAGCAGATCGTCTGCATGTCAAAAAGAAGAACCGGCCCTTTGCGTCGGGTGCGGTGCCGATCCAGATTGGCATGCTCTGCTTCATGCTATTGTCCGCCATCGCTTTGGGGCGTGGCTGCCGCGCTGTCTTGGACATTCCTTGGGGGTGGTCGCGTTCTATATGGCGATGTCGCTGGCCTATTCGCTCAAACTTAAACGGATGCGGTGGATCGACATCGCGGTTTTGGCCTCGCTCTACACGCTGCGTGTCGTCGCAGGTGCGGCGGCGACCGGGATCTATATCTCGGGCTATCTGCTGGTCTTCATCTTCCCGGTTTTCCTTGCACTTGGCTGCGTGAAGCGCCTGACCGAGCTGACCTTGGCAACGTCGGACGAGCGTCTGCCCGGCCGCGGCTATGGCCGCCCAGATCGCCCCGACCTTCTGAACGTCGCAGCCCTTGGTGTGGTCGCCGCGCTGGTGGCCTTTTTCCTCTATTCTTTCACCCAGCAAGCCATTGGATTGTATAAAACCCGCTGGCTGATTTGGGTGGCCGAAATCCCCTTGGCGTGGTGGCTCATTCGCATGGTGTCTCTGGGCTGGCATGGCAAGCAGGATTACGACCCGATCGTCTTTGCCATGAAGGACAAACGCGGGATCGGATTGATCCTGATGACTCTGGCCATCATGTTCTACGCGGCCGGTCTTTGGCAGCAGTGGTTCGGGGTCGGGGGCTGACGGCCCCAGTCAAAATGGTGCAGTCAAGGCAAGTTGGGTCCCTATGGGACCCCGTTTGTTTTTTGATCCAACGGGATCTTGGGCCCGTAATCCAGATACCAACAGAAACTGGAGTGAACCTATGAAAAACCTGACGATTTACGTATCGACCCTGCTGTTGCTGGCAGCCTCGCCCGCACTTGCTGGAAAGAACAATCCCCGAAGAAGCCAAGGCCATGGCATCGGCTTTGAAGGGCGGAGGAGGCGGCAACAACTCGCCCCTGAAAGACGCCCTTGGTCTAGAAGGCAATGGCGGTGTCGCCAAGTTTGTATCCGGCGGCGGCAATGGCGGCTGGGGCAATGTCGGCTCGACGCTGACCGGAGCCCCGGGCGAGTCCGTATCGGGCCGCTAATCCCAAGAAACAAAGCCCCCGCGTTACGGTGGGGGCTTTGTGGTCAGATCGACATCTTTTTGAAGATAAACTCGGGGATGTGCCGGATAATCAGCATGATGTAGCGCCAGAAAAACGGCGTATAGATCACGTTCTTCTGCTTCTCGACCGCTTTCAGAATGTCCTTGGCCACAGCCTCGGGTGCTGCGACAAGAAACATTCCCTCGACAGTCCACGTCATGGCAGTATCCACGAAGCCCGGCTTTACCGTCACCACATGCCCGCCTGAACGGGTCAGGCGATTGCGCAGGCCGGACAGATAGGTTGCAAAGCCCGCCTTGGCCGAGCCGTAGACATAGTTCCCGATCCGCCCACGATCCCCCGCGACCGAGCCCACGCCGACCACAGTGCCGGCGCCGCGCGATTCAATAATGGGGGCCAACTGGGTCAGGAAGGTCGCAGGGCCGGTGTGGCTGTCTTTGATCACCCCGTCGATCAGGCGGGGATCGGCGTCGATCGCCTCTTGCGGTGGCATCGACCCCACGAAGACAGCAGCGTTGATCACGCCCTCCATCTGTTCGGCGCGCGCGATGATCGGGCCGAAAGTGGCGCTGTCACGGGCATCGAATTTCATCGCAACCGCCTCGACCCCGCGCACGGACAGGTCCGTGGCCGAGCGATTCAGGTCTTCCATATCGCGCCCCGCCAAAATGACGCTTGCGCCTTGATCCGCCACCGCATTGGCGAAGGCGCGCGCCATCGAGGACGTCGCCCCCAGAATGATCCAGCAATTCTGTGTCATGACGCACCTCCTGCCGTGCGCAGATCAAGCCGCCGCACCATGTCGGTTTCAAAGGCATGGTCGGGGTCGGCCTTGTTTACCGCCTTCACCCAATCGCCATGCTCCGGATACATCGCCTTGATCGCGGGGCCGGTGGCCAGCGCATCCTTGGCCAGATAAAGCCGCCCGCCCGCATCCACGGTCATGTCTTCCAGCATCCCGATCAGCTCGGGTGCGGCATCGCGCGCCGGGAAATCCACGGCCAGCGTATAGCCTTCCATCGGGAAGCTCATATGCCCCGCGCGCCCCGGTCCCATGCGTTTGAGGACGGCAAGGGGCGAGGCAAGGCCAGCCCCGGCAATCTCGGACAGCATCTTTTTCAGCGCGTCAGCCTGATCCAGCGGGACGACGTTCTGGAACTGATAGAAGCCACGCTTGCCATAGAGCCGGTTCCAGTCGTGGATCTTGTCCAGCGGGAAGAAGAATTCGTCGATCCGCTTGACCGACGATCGGCCCGAGGTCGGCACGCGTTTGTAATACGCGTTGTTAAACGTGCGCACGATGGGACCAGACAAGGCAAAACCCGGAGCGTCCATAGGCACTTTCTTCGACGGTTTTGCCTTGGGCAGCAGACCGGCGGCCAGTTCGGCCTCTTCGACGATGCCGCGTCCAAGGTTTGCGCCCGTCGCGGTGGCGTCGATCCAGCCACGCAATAGCAGGCTTGGCTCGCGTCCAGCAGGGCCAGGTGCGCGTCCCAGTTTTCGGCCCGTTGTTCCGTCACCATCATCACGTCGCCGGGGCAGGGTTTCAGCTGCAGCTTCGCCTCGGCAATCACGCCGGTCTGCCCGATCCCGCCCATCGTGGCGCGGAACAGGCCTGCGTTTCGGTCGGGTGTCGCGACCGTGCGTTTTTC
>LLEO01000062.1_pt1 | contig 20308 bp, 32 predicted proteins | sample 595861 | NCBI WGS metagenome assembly LLEO01 (sample SAMN02919315, study PRJNA255460) | bioreactor metagenome | biome: chemostat; feature: culture 2012_25.1; material: sediment; isolation source: day35 25degC chemostat 2012 inoculated with Wadden Sea sediment taken from... | place: Germany: Bremen ... | reverse complement strand
ATGTTGTGATACCACCAATCAATCCGCTCGCCGGGTTTGCGATAGTCGGGTGTCCAGCCGAAATCGGCGGGATAGATGTCGGTGGTCAGGCGTTCCTCAAACCCCGTGCATCTGGTCAGGGCCAACGAAGTGCATCTTGCCCGACAGCGCGGTCTGATAACCGGCCCGGCGCAGGTGGTGCGCATAAGTCGGAATGTCCGAGGCGAACTCGGCCGCGTTGTCATAGACCTTGGTCCGGCGCGGCAGCAGGCCCGACATGAAGCTGGCCCGGCCCGGCGCGCAGAGCGGGCTAGCGGTATAGGCGTTCTTAAACCGGACCGAACTTTCGGCCAGTTTTTTCAGATTAGGAGCATGCAGCCAGTCCGCTGGCCCATCCGGGAACAGCGTCCCGTTCAGCTGATCCACCATAATAATCAGGATATTCGGCGAGGTCATGCGTAGGTCTCCAAAATGATATCAAGGCAGGCCAGAACACGATCACAGGCGCGTTTGCCGCTTGGGGTTTCTTCGCGAAGGGCGTGGCGGATATAGAGGCCGTCAATCATCGAGGCGAGCGTGTCAGCAACCTCGTGCGCGTCTTCGCCCACCAAGGGGCGCAGATCGTAGACAAGGTTCGAATGCAGCCGGTGCTGATAGACGCGCAACAAGCGCCGCGCACCCTCATTGCTTTGAGACATCACATAAAAATTAAGCCAGGCGCTGATCACTTCAGGGCGGAAGTTGCCTGCTTCAAAATTGGCGCGGATGATCGCCTCGACCCGGTCACGCGGGGTCTTAGCACCCAATACGGCAGCACGCACCTGCGCGCCATAGACCGACAGGATGTGACGCATCGCGGCCAGAAAGATTTGATCCTTCCCGCCGAAATAGTGATGCGCCAAGGCGCTGGATACTCCGGCGCGCTTGGCGATCTGCGTCACGGTCACATCAAGGCTGCCCGCGCGGCCGATCTCGTCGATCGTGGCCTGCACCAGTGCGCCTTTCCGTATGGGTTCCATCCCCAGCTTTGGCATATGCCTCTCCGATTTGCGTACATCAGGGTTGCTTTTTTTAATTGACTCGTCAATCAATAAAAAGCACCGTCTGCATCAATGAAGCTGGTTCCACCCCTGCGCTACCTGCGTTAGGGTCACGCCGAGCGGTCTGCAAATGCAGGCCCCGGCCAACAAAACCGCACCAAAAACAGGGAGCGAACATATGAAACTCAAATCCACTCTTTCCGCCATCGCGCTGTCGGCTGTTGCCACGTCTGCCTTTGCTGATGGCCATTGCGACGAAGTAACTTTCTCGGATGTTGGCTGGACCGACATCACCGCCACCACCGCAGCAACCACCGTTGTTCTTGAGGCTCTGGGCTATGAGACCGACATCAAGGTTCTGTCCGTGCCGGTAACCTATACCTCGATGGCCGAAGGTGACATCGACGTGTTCCTGGGCAACTGGATGCCCACCATGGAAGCCGACATTGCGCCTTACCGCGAGGCGGGCACTGTCGACACCGTGCGCACCAACCTTGAAGGCGCCAAGTACACGCTGGCCGTGAACAAGGCCGCCGCTGATCTGGGCATCAAGGATTTCGCCGACATCGCTGCCCAAGCAGACGCGCTGGAAGGCAAGATCTACGGCATCGAGCCGGGCAATGACGGCAACCGCCTGATCCAGTCGATGATCGACGGCAATGCCTTTGGCCTTGAGGGCTTTGAGGTTGCTGAAAGCTCGGAGCAAGGCATGCTGGCACAGGTTGCCCGCGCCGACAAGAAAGGCGAACCGATCGTCTTCCTGGGCTGGGAACCCCACCCGATGAACGCCAATTTCGAGATGTCCTATCTGACCGGCGGCGACGACTTCTTCGGCCCGAATCTGGGTGGTGCCGTGGTCGACACCAACACCCGTGCGGGCTACGTGGCTGAGTGCGCCAACACCGGTAAGCTGTTGCAAAACCTCAGCTTCTCGCTGGCTATGGAGAACGAGATCATGGGCGCCATCCTGAATGACGGCCAAGATCCCGCTGACGCTGCGAAAGCATGGCTGGCAGCCAACCCCGATGCCTTCATGGCATGGTTGGACGGCGTAACCACCAAAGACGGTGGCGATGCTGTGGCTGCCGTTAAAGCCTCGCTGGGCATGTAAACCCACCACAATTTGGAACGCGCCGGGGATCCCTCCGGCGCGTTTCGTTTAGGCATCTCAAAGACCCTGACATGACACTTGCCACCCTTGCCCTTTTCATCCCGGCCTGCTTCGCGCTGAACATCGCGCCGGGGCCCAACAACGTGCTGGCGTTCTCGAACGGCGCACGGCGCGGGCTTCTGGTGGGGCCTTGCTGGCGGCATGGGCCGTATGCTGCCCTTCGCGGCAATGATCTTGCTGGTTGGCATTGGTCTGGGGGCCGTATTGGCTGCATCGGAGTCCGCGTTCAACGCGGTGAAATACGCGGGTGCTGCCTATCTGGTCTATGTCGGATGGCGCATGTGGCGTGCGAAACCGCAGGCTAGTGCCTTTGCCCAATCGGACGAGCCGGTCGCAACCCTTATCCGCCGAGATTTCCTGATCGCTATCGGCAACCCAAAAGCCATCGCGATTTTCACAGCATTCTTCCCGCAATTCACCGATCTCTCCCAACCGCTCGCCCCGCAATACGCGCTTCTAGGTGGGCTGTTTCTGGTGCTCGAGTGTTTTGCCGTCGCGCTCTACGCAGGGTTTGGCGCAGGCTTTCAAGGCCTTTTGACCCCGCATCGCCTGCATACCCTGAACAAGGGAGTTGGCGGTTTCCTGATCTTCTCTGGCCTTGCCCTGGCCCTAAATGAAAGGCACTGACACGTGGACTGGCTGACAGATTCCAAAATTCCGGTCGGCAAAACCATTTCGAATGGATTTGACTGGCTGACCGATGCATTTGGCCCCTTCTTTGACTTCGTCGATGACGTGCTCAGCAACGGGATCGACGGGTTCCTTTGGCTGCTGCAATACCCGCCTGCCCTGCTGATCGTAGCGCTTCTGGGCGCTCTGACCTTTTACATCCAACGCAGCTGGGGCCGCGTGGCGATCGTCGTTCTGTGCTTCCTTTACGTGCTGAACCAAGGCTACTGGGAAGAGACCACCGAAAGCCTGACGCTGATCGTCTTCTCGGTCCTGTTCTGTATGGGCGTTGGCGTGCCCATCGGCATCTACGCCGCCCACCGCCCGCGCTTCTTCCAAGCGATCCTGCCGGTGCTGGACATGATGCAGACCATTCCGACATTCGTGTACCTGATCCCGATGATCGTGCTGTTTGGCATCGGCATGGTGCCGGGCCTTGTAGCCACCTTCATCTTCGTCATCCCCGCCCCGATCCGCCTGACCCAGCTGGGCGTCAGCCAGGTGCCAACAGCCCTGACCGAAGCAGGACAGGCTTTCGGCGCGACCCGGATGCAAACCCTGTGGAAGATCGAGCTGCCCTCGGCCTTCCCACAGATCATGACCGGCCTGAACCAGACCATCATGCTGTCGCTCTCGATGGTCGTCATCGCCGCCCTTGTCGGCGCGGATGGCCTTGGTGTTCCGGTGGTGCGCGCCCTGAACACGGTGAACGCTTCGCTGGGCTTTGAAAGCGGCTTGGTCATCGTGGCGGTTGCCATCGCCCTTGACCGCATGCTGCGCGTAGAACGGAAGGCCTGATCATGACCGCTGTAGAATTTGATAACGTCTCGATCGTGTTTGGCGACAAGCCGGAAAGCGCTCTGCCCGGAATGGATGCAGGGAAGGACCGCTCGGACGTAAAAACCGAAACCGGTCAGGTGCTGGGCGTGCACAATTGCTCGCTCTCGGTGGCCGAAGGCGAAATCCTTGTGCTGATGGGGCTGTCGGGCTCGGGCAAGTCCACGCTTCTGCGGGGCGTGAACGCGCTGAACCCGGTGGTGCGCGGTTGCGTACGGGTAAACGACGGTAACGGGTTGGTAGATGTCACCAACGCCGACGCCGGCACCTTGCGCCGCATCCGCCAGAACCACGTGGCGATGGTATTTCAGCAATTTGGCCTTCTGCCGTGGCGCACGGTGCGCGAAAATGTTGGGCTGGGACTGGAACTGGCTGGCATGGCAAAGGCCGAACACAACGCCCGCGTGGACGAGCAGCTTGAACTAGTGAACCTCAGCGAATGGGCCAACCGCAAGGTGGGCGAGCTGTCGGGCGGCATGCAGCAGCGTGTGGGTCTGGCCCGCGCGTTTGCCACCCAAGCGCCAATCCTTCTGATGGACGAGCCCTTCTCGGCCCTCGACCCACTGATCCGCGCGCGCTGCAGGATGAGCTGATCGAGCTTCAGCAGCGCCTGAAACGCACGATCATCTTCGTAAGCCACGATCTGGACGAAGCGTTCAAACTGGGCGACCGGATCGCGATTATGGAAGGCGGACGTATCGTACAATGCGGCACCCCGCGCGACATCTTTACAAATCCCGTGAACGAATACGTGGCGGACTTCGTGGCGCATATGAACCCGCTGGGCGTTCTGACCGCGCGCGATGTGATGGAAGACGGAGCTTCGCCCGCATCCGTAACCGTCGATGTGGCCGATCACGTGGATGTGGTGATGAGAGCGCTGTCTGGTCAAGACGAGATCAACGTGACCGAGGCCGGACAATCTGTCGGACGGATCACCGCAGACGCTGTCATGGCCCGGCTTCTGGACCCGCGCAGCTAACAGCGCATAGGCCTAGTTCGTCAGGCAGTAACCTTTGCCGCCTTCAACCCCGCCCAGTCCGACCGCCTTGCGCGGACAGGTATTTTGGGCAATCGCGGGTTGAAGGCGGGCGCCGTCTTTGCGCACCAGAAAGAACTCGTGCGCGAAACCATAGGGGCGCACTTGAAGGTCCCATCCAGTGAGCGCGTTGCCTTTCAGATGCCGATCGCTAGGCGGGACCAGCAGCCAGAATTCACGCCCTGTCAGCTTGGTACTGACTTGTTTTGACCGAAACCACAGCGCGTGCGGTTGGCTAAGCGCGCAGATCTCGGGCCGCGTCACGGCGCGCAGAGTATCCGTGTCCCCATCCACAGTTTCCCCAGCCGATCAGGCGGTCACAAAAACTGGCACCTCCGCGCGCACCCCACACTACTGACGTTCGGCTGGCAGGCCGAGACCGCGATGCAAGCAAACAGGGCGAGAACAACACGCATGGGAAACCCCTTTAAATTGCGAGAATCCTACAGCACCTTTGCCTTGCGTCAAAGGCAGCCATCGGCAAGTTTGGCGTAACCCCGCCGATAAGGACCTGAAGACCACCATGCCCCGTTTTGCCGCCAACCTGACCCTGTTGTTTACCGAACGGCCTTTTCTGGACCGGTTCGATGCCGCCGCCGAAGCTGGATTCGAGGCGGTCGAGGTGTTGTTCCCCTATGATGACGCGGCGAAGGACATTCAGCGGCGCCTGATCGCAAACGGGGCTGCAGATGGTGCTGATCAACACGCCGCCGCCCAACTGGACAGGTGGACCGCGCGGCTTTGCGGCAATGCCGGATGGGCAAGAGCGATTTCGCCATGACTTCAAGCGTGCACTGCGCTTTGCGCAGGCCTTCAACGCCACCCATCTGCACATCATGGCGGGTGCGGCAGAAGGCGACGCGGCCCGCGCGGCTTTTGTCGAGAACCTGACATGGGCCGCAGCCCCACGCACCAAAGCAAAGCCTAACCATCGAGCCGATCAATCGGGACGACATGCCGGGCTATTTCCTGTCGGACTATGATTTGGCCGCTGACATTCTGGCCGAGGTCGCAGCCCCCAATCTGCACCTGCAATTCGACGCCTACCACGCGCATAAAATCACCGGCGACATGCCCGCCACGTGGGAGAAGGTAAAACACCTGACCCGCCACATTCAGGTGGGCGGCATCCCAGACAGGAACGAGCCCATGGGTGGCGTGATCGACTATCCCGCATGGTTCAGGCAGTTGGATGACGAAGGCTATGCGGGTTGGGTTAGTGGCGAATATCACCCCCGCCGGACGTACCGAAGACGGGCTGTCATGGATAAAGGGGTTCGGCTGACAGGCTCCTGACACTATGCTGTCAGGAGGGGTGTGTCAGAACACCGTCATCAACATTGATGAAAGGACTGACCCAATGACCCCCACGATTGTATGCTGGAGCGAGATCCCCGTTTCGAACCTGGAAAAAGCAGTGGATTTCTATAGCACTGTCTTCAAATGGACGATGAAGATCGACACCACCGGACCGGTCCCCGATGGCTGATTTCGGTGGCACCGACGCGCCGGGTGGCGGGCATCTTTATGCCGGGAAGCCTGCGGTTGATGGCCGTGGCCAGACGGTGCACATGGTGGTGCCGGATGCGCTGGAAGACGCGATTGCGCGGTGCGAGGGCGCGGGTGGCAAAGTAACCAGCGACCCGATCCCGTTGCCCATGGGGCGCTTCGTCTATGCCTCGGACCCCGATGGCAACGCGATCGGCATGTTTGAACCGAAAGCCGCCTGATCCATGCGCCGTGCCGACCGCCTTTTCCAGATTGTTCAGCTGCTTCGGGGCGGTCGGCTGACCACGGCGCGGGATCTGGCCGAAAAACTCGAGGTCAGCGAGCGCACGATCTATCGCGACATCGCTGACCTGATTGGCTCGGGCGTCCCCGTCGAAGGCGAAGCGGGCGTCGGGTACGTGATGCGGGCGGGCTATGACGTGCCGCCGCTCATGTTCACCCGAGACGAGATCATGGCCGTAATCGCAGGCACCCACCTGATCGAGCGGATGGGTGGGGCCGCAATGGCAACTGCCGCCCGCGAGGCCTTGGTAAAGATCCGCGCCGTGCTGCCGGAAGCGCTGGAAGCACAAGCCAAGCGCGTTGAGATCCACGCCGGCCCCACCCTGCGCCCCTCGGATCGTGACCGTCATTTCATCGACCAAATCGAAAGCGCCATCGATGCGCGGTTGAGGTTGATCATGACCTATGCGGACGAGGCAGGTGCAAAATCCACCCGCACCATCCGCCCCTTGGCCCTGTGGCTGTGGCGCAATGGGTGGACGGTGGTCAGCTGGTGCGAGCTACGCGAAGACTTCCGCATGTTCCGCGTCGACCGGATCGAAGGTTTCACCACCGGCGAACGGTTCCGCGAAGAGCGCGACAAGGGCCTGAATGCCCTTTATGCCCAGATGGAGGACCGCGGCTTCGACCCCAAGCTGATCACCTAACCAAGCGACGGCTTGGCTCCCCCGATCCGCTGCGGCATATCACAGGCCGCGTCGACGTTTTCGATATCCAACGTGACGTGGGCAATCCCCCAACGTTCAACCAGATGAGCTTTCAGGGCGGCTTTCACTGGAAGGACGTCGGACCAGCCGCCCCCCGATACCACCACGTGCGCCTCGAGCGAGATCACATCCTCGCTGATTTGCCAAAGGTGAAGGTGATGGACGTTTTCGACACCCGGGACGGTCTCCATCCCGCTAAGAACTTCTTCCACATCGATGCCCTGCGGCGCGCCCAGCATCAGAATATGCGCCACGCCTTTCAGCTCGGACAGGCCCATCCAGATTACGTAAGCCGCAATGCCCAGCGTCGCAATCGGGTCCGCCAGATGCCAGTCAAATGCCACGATCAGAACGCCCACAACAATCACCGCGACGGACCCCAGCGCATCTGCCACGTTGTGCAGAAACGCGGCCCGAATATTGGCACTGTCTTTTGCCATGCGCCATGTCAGCAATGCTGTCACCGCGTCCACGACCAGCGCGATGCCTGCCACGATGATGACCAGCCACCCGGCCACCTCGGGTGGGTTGAAAAAGCGCATAACACCCTCATAGGCCAGATAAATCCCCGATCACGATCAGCGTGGTCAGGTTAATCAGTGCGGCCACCAGCTCGACCCGTTTATAGCCGAAGGTCATGGTCCCGTCGGTGGGACGGCGCGCAATCTTGCGGGCAAAGAACGCAATCGCCAAAGACGCCGCATCCGACAGGTTGTGAATGGCATCCGCGATCAGCGCGACCGACCCGGACAGCAGCCCGCCGACAATCTGCGCGAGGGTCAAAAGGACGTTTGCCGCAACGGCCAGCCCGACGCGCAAGTCGCCCGCTTCTGGGTCAATGTGATGATGATGGTGATGGCCATGCGAGTGGCTGTGATCATGGGGCATGAAAGCGCTCCGGTTCCGGGGTGTTGTTCCTATCACAACTGGATATAGTTCCTCTAGTCCCTAGAGGTTCAAGAGGAAAAGCACATGTTTTCCATCGGTCAGATTTCCACCCGCACCGGAGTGAAGGTGCCAACCATCCGCTATTACGAGCAGATGGGACTGATCACGGCGGAAGAACGCACCGAAGGTAACCAGCGGCAGTTTTCACAAGAGGGGTTGGAGCGGCTGCATTTCATCCGGCACGCCCGGGATCTTGGGCTTTCGATTGATATGATCCGCCATCTTCTGACCATCGCGCCTAGCAATCACGCGGAAAGCCACCGGATTGCGGCTGAGCATCTGGACGAGGTGCGTGACCGGATCGCCCGGCTAAAACGGCTTGAGGCCGAGCTGGTGCGGATCAAGGACAGTTGCGACGGCAAGGACGAGTGCTCGGTCCTGTCGGCCTTTGGCGATCACCGCCAATGTGCAGGAGGTCACTAGGCCCGAAGGCGCTTAGTGCGCCTCGGCCCAGTTCATGCCCACGCCTGCATCCACCACCAGCGGCACGTCCAGTTTGATCGCGGGATCTGCCGCACCTTCCATGACGTGGCGCACGGTTTCGATCACCGCATCCACGGCGTTTTCCTCGACTTCGAAGATCAGTTCGTCGTGGACTTGCAGAAGCATCTTAGCGGGGTAGTTTGGCGATGGCGTCCGGCATCCGGATCATTGCGCGACGGATAATGTCGGCGGCGGTGCCTTGGATCGGCGCGTTGATCGCGGCGCGTTTGGCGAAGCCTGCCTGCGGGCCTTTTGCGCCGATCTCGGGCGTGTGGATGCGGCGGCCAAACAGGGTCTCGACCCGCTTGTGTTCCTTGGCGAACTCGATCGTGGTGTCCATGTATGTGCGAATGCCCGGGAAGCGTTCGAAATAGCGGTCGATGAAACCCTGCGCTTCGGCCCGCGGGATGCGCAGATTGCGCGCCAGACCGAAGCCCGAGATGCCATAGATCACACCGAAGTTAATCGCCTTGGCCTGACGACGGATGTCTGGCGTCATCTCGTCCAGCGGCACGTCAAACATCTCGCTCGCCGTCATGGCGTGAATGTCGTGGCCATCGCGGAAGGCCTGTTTCAGCGCGTCGATCCCGGCCATATGGGCCAGAATGCGCAGCTCGATCTGGCTGTAGTCGAGGCTGATCAGCTTGGTTCCTTCGGGCGCAATGAACGCCTCGCGGATGCGGCGGCCTTCTTCCGAGCGCACGGGAATGTTTTGCAGGTTCGGATCAGACGAGGCCATGCGCCCGGTGTTCGCGCCGGTTTGCAGGTAGGATGTATGCACCCGCCCCGTTTCCGGGTGGATGTGGTCCTGCAGCGCGTCGGTATAGGTCGATTTCAGCTTTTGCAGCTGTCGATAGTCCAGAACCCGCGCAGCGAAAGGGTGCTCGGCGGCGAGGTCTTCCAGCACATCAGCAGGTGTGGACCACTGGCCGGTCTTGGTTTTCTTGCCGCCGGGCAACTCCATCTCGCCAAACAGGATTTCGCCCACTTGGGCCGGGGATTGCACGTTGAAGTCACGGCCCGCGATCTCGTGCAGCTCGGCTTCGTAGCCTGCCATTTTCTGGGCAAAGGCGTTGGACATGCGCGACAAAACTTCGCGGTCGACCTTGATGCCCGTCATCTCCATCTGCGAGAGGACGGGAACCAGCGGGCGTTCAAGACGTTCATAGACGCGGGTCACGTGGTTACTGTGCAGGCGCGGTTTTAGGATCTGCCACAAACGCAGCGTGATATCCGCATCCTCGGCCGCATATTTCACCGCGTCTTCAAGCGGAACCCGATCAAAGGTGATCGCGGATTTCCCTGTGCCCAGCAACGACTTGATCGAGATGGGGGTGTGCGACAGATATACTTCTGACAGCTTGTCCATGCCATGATTATGCAGGCCCGCATTCTGCGCGTAGGACATCAGCATCGTGTCATCGATGGGGGCGACATTGACCCCGTAGCGCGCCAAAATCTTGGCGTCGTATTTCATGTTCTGACCGATCTTCAGGATCGCAGGATCCTCGAGCATCGGTTTCAGCGCTGCAAGGGCCTGCTCCAATGGCAATTGCCCTTCGGCCAGATCCGAGCCACCAAACAGGTCGTCGGCCTGGCTGCTTTTATGGGTCAGCGGGATATAGCAGGCCTCGCCCGGGTCGACGGCCAGCGAGATCCGACCAGATCGACCAGCATTTCGTTCAGACCGGTGGTTTCGGTGTCGAAGGCCACATAACCGCGGGCATAGGCGCGGTCGATCCATGCGCCAAGCGCGTCCATGTCTTTGACCCATTCGTATTTCTCGGGATCGATGGCAGGCATTTCCACGGGTGCGGGCGCATCGCCGCCTTCCGGCTGCGCGATCTCGGGTGCGTCCATCCCCAGCTTACCCGCGACGCGGTTGGTGAGGTCCGGAACTCCATTTCGGCCAAGAAACTCAAGATCGTGTCGGGTTCCGGATCCCCTTAGCTCCAGATCCTCAAACGCCACGTCCAGATCCATCTGGTCGTCCAGCTTCACCAGTTCGCGGCTGACGCGGATCTGATCCGCATTTTCGATAAGGGTCTGACGGCGCTTGGGCTGTTTGATCTCCTCGGCGCGCTCCAGAAGCGTGTCGAGGTCACCGAATTCGTTGATCAGAAGCGCTGCGGTCTTGATACCAATGCCGGGCGCGCCCGGCACGTTATCGACGCTATCGCCCGCCAGCGCCTGCACATCGACCACACGGTTGGGGCCGACGCCAAATTTCTCTTCCACGCCCTCGACACCGATCCGCTTGTTCTTCATCGGGTCGAGCATCTCGACCCCGCCGCCCACAAGCTGCATCAGGTCTTTGTCCGACGACAAGATGGTCACGCGCCCACCTGCCTCGTTCGCTTGGCGGGCAAGGGTGGCGATGATGTCGTCGGCTCGAATCCTTCGACCTCGATACAGGCAATGTTGAAGGCGCGGGTGGCGTCTCGCGTCAGCGGGAATTGCGGGCGAAGGTCCTCGGGTGCTGGGGGGACGGTTGGCTTTGTATTCGGGGGTAGATGTCACTGCGGAAGGTCTTGCCGGAATGGTCAAAGATTACAGCCACATGGGTGGGCGCGTCGGCACCGGCGTTGTCCTCGACAAACTTGAACAGCATGTTGCAGAACCCGGCCACCGCCCCAATGGGAAGCCCATCGGATTTGCGCGTCAGCGGCGGCAGTGCGTGATAGGCCCGAAAGATGAAGGCCGAGCCGTCGACCAGATGCAGATGACAGCCTTTTCCAAAGCTCATTGGATTTCCCCCTGATACGCGTGTGACCAGTTAAGACGCAAAAGGCCGCGAGGCACCAGCCGCGGCCCGGATTTTCAGTGCAGACCGGCTTAGATCAGGCGGCTTTGCCGTCGTCAGCGTGATCCTTGTGCACGAACTTGCAATCGCAATAGGGGCATTCCACCCAGCCATGTTCGTTCGGGATCTGCAGATAGACGCGCGGATGGCCCAGCGCGCCCTCGCCGCCGTCACAAGAGACCTTGTAGCTGTCTACGATCTTGGTTTCAGGAGCCGGTTGGGTCATGTGAGACACCTCTGTCATTTTCGTCATTCTATTTACGCCCCACGCGGCAGGTGCCGCAAGAGCGAACCGTCAATCCGCGCGCGATACCATGCGCCCAATGGGGCGGCCTGCCAGAATGTGAACGTGCAGGTGGGGCACCTCTTGCACGCCATGCTCGCCCGCGTTGGAAATCATACGGTATCCGTCGCCCGCATTGCCCGGTTCGACCCCCAAAAGCGCGCAGACCTTGCCCACGGCGCGGGTAAAACCCACGACTTCTGCATCCGAACCATTGGCGGCCAGATGATCGAAAGTCACATACGGGCCTTTGGGAATCACCAGCACATGGTGTGGGGCTTGGGGTTGGATGTCCCGGAAGGCCAGCGCGTGCTCGTCTTCATAGACAGTGTCATTCGGGATCTCGCCGCGCAGGATCTTGGCGAAGATGTTCTGGTCGTCATAGCTGTAGGGCATTGGTCAGTCCTCAAACAGGTGATTGGTCTGTGCAATCTCGAGCGCCTCATCTGGCTGGATCGACAGGAATTGCGAAATCGCGAGCGCATTATCCTGCGGCTCGCGCATCTCACTGATACGATGGTAGTTCTGAAAACCCGCGTCCCGGATTTCGTCGCTTTCCCCCATCACGTCCGCGCGGATCGTTGGCAACAGCCGATCCATCGCCGCTTTCGAGGTATTCTCGCCCGCAAGCCCGATGCGGATCGCGTGACCGGAAAGATAGTCATCCGTGAAGACGCTTTCGATTTCCAAAAGCCGCGTCGTGCAGCGATCCGCGAAGAAGTCCTGGAACATCTCCATGTTTTTGGGATCCATGCAAACCACCATGCGGTCGGTGTTGTAATACTCGAACAGCATCCGCATCAACGCCCGACGGTGGCGCGCACGTTTGCTCATCTGGGTCTGGATGCCACCCAGATCAGGCATAGGGCAGCTGGCTTCATCGAACAGGTATTCGATGGTTTCGATCCCTATGACCTCTTTGATCTTGTGGACCAATCGTTTGGCCACGTGCCATTTCTTGGCCACGACAATCAGAAGCTCACGCTCGCGGCCCAAACTGGCCTCGGCTTCCCAGAAACGGGGTGCGAAACGGACACCATTGCGCCCTCGGCTGGTCAGGAAGCGAAACAGGCTGCGCCCTTCGTTCGAGATCTGGAACTCGATCCCTTTGGCCGCGTAAAGGTCCCCCAAACGCTGCTTTAGCTCGGTCGCTTCGGGGCTGATCTTGCGGGCGAACAGAAAGTCTTGGCTCAGAAGTAAATCATAATGGTCGTTATAGAACGTCACCGGCATCCCGTAGTCGGTGAACATCAGGAAGGTCAGCGTGCTGGTGCGGATTTCAGTGTCTGGTACCAAGTGACGCACGATGGTCTGAAAGAAGGTCTCGTCCGGGATCCAAGTGGTGCGGAAGAATCGCATTACGTCTTTGCGCTCTTGGCAGAATTTCATCACCCATTCGACGGTGCGGCGGCGCAGACACCACCATTGGCTGCCGATCATCACCTGAAGATCCGCAGGGATTTCGCGCGTTAGGCCCAGCTTCTTTTGCAACTGGAAGGAGGTATCAAACAGTTTCTTGTGTTTGCGTTCGTTCAGGAAGTGGCGATAGATCAGCCGCTCTTCCTTCATTCCGGTCTTGATCCAGTCGCTTTCGAAGAAATCGAAGCTCTCGATATAGTCGACGTCGTCGCGGTCCAATAGCTCGTGCGCGTATTCGGCCGACTTGATCGCCATGCAATCACCCGACAGCATGTAGAAATGCGTGGCGCGTGGGAACGTCTCTAAGGCGGCCTCGACGGCGTTCAACGACGCCTGCACCAAGGACCATTCCCCCCATCCGCATTTGATGCGTTTCTTGGCAAAAGTCACATTGGGATTGTCTTTCAACGCATCCTGAATGCGTTGGAAATCCGCAGGATTGGCGCGGGCATCAAAATGGATCGCCATATAGTCGCCCGCCGCCGTCAGCTGCCGGGCCTGAGAAATGACAGCCCCGGGGTCTTTGTGGCACAGCAAAATGAAGGCGATTTGGGCCATGTCGCTTAATAGACCTTTAGAACTGACGATATCCCGACTTAAATAGCGTGAACATCTATCAGAAAAACAGAGATTCTTTACTTTTTTCCGCAATCTGTTCACAAACAAACTATCTGCGCAGACCAAGTAATTAGAAGACGAGGTATTTTATGGGGTTTCCCGGCATCTGGATGACCGAAAGCGAAAGCGTAGTCTATCGCGTGGTTCCCAAATGTGCCTGTTCGACCATCGGACAAATCATGTTCTATTCGGATCATGGCGAGTTTTTTGATGGCGACATTCACGACAGCAAAGACCGGATGCACAAGTGGGCGCAGGACTATTCTCAGCCGAAGATCGCAGCCAATGTGCGCGAACACCAAAGCTATGCCTTCACCTGTGTGCGCAATCCTTACACACGGATCCTGTCCAGCTTCTTTGACAAGATCTGTGGCATCCAACGCAATGGTCGTCGCTATCGCGGCAATCTGGTGCCACTTCTGATCCAGAAATACGGGATCGAGGTGGGCGACCCCGAAACCGGGTTTGAATTTGACCAGATCCAAAGCTTCCGCCGTTTTCTTCTGTTTGCCCGCGACACCATCCGCTGGCGCAAACCGATGGACCCGGACATCCATTGGTCAGCGATGTCGGGTCATGTCTCGACCTTCATCGTCAATGGCGGGCGCTACGACAACATCTTCTGGACCGAAAAGTTTAACGACGGGATGCAATCCGTGCTGGACGCGATCGAGACGCCGCACGCCGTCGACCTTGCCCAGATCCCGCGTTTCAACGAAAGCGAGGGTCACGGCCCCAAGCGCGCCCACCCGGTCGAAGACTATTTTGACGATCTATCCATGCATCTTGTCTATGAGATCTTCAAACAGGACTTCGAGTTGTTTAAGTACGACTTCGAAAATCCTGGGAACAAAATGCCCATTGGCGAGATTGATCTGGACGAGGTCCACGCCAAACTGGGCGACTGATCCCCTTCTGACTGCGAAGGACACCACATGAAAGCGCGCGTAAAATGGGCCGAGGCCCGTACCTTTATTGGCACCTCTGGCACAGGCCACAACATTGTTCTGGGTACCGGCCATGACGGCGCAGGAACGCCCGGTCCCAGCCCGATGGAGCTGCTCTTGATCGGAACCGCGGGCTGTTCTGCCTATGATGTTGTGTCGATCCTGCAAAAGCAACGTCAGCGCATTGAAGATGTTGACGTTGAAGTCGACGCCGAGCGGGCCGAGACCGACCCAAAGGTCTTCACCAAGATCCACCTGCACTTCATCGTCAAAGGCCGTGGGGTCAGCGCAGACAAGGTGGAACGCGCGATTTCGCTGTCGGTGGACAAATACTGTTCGGCCTCGGCGATGATGGCGGCCTTGGCCAACGTCACCCCATGATTACGAGGTCGTGGACACCGAATAAAAGAAAGCCCGGATCGCTTGATCCGGGCTTTTTCATTTGTTGGCTTAGATCAGCCCTTTTTCGCGGAACAACGCTGGCAGATTGCGGTCTGCGCGCGGCCCGATATGGCGGATCACCTCGCCCGCCACAGTACAGCCCATCTCGCCACAGGTGCGCAGATCGGCGCCGGTGGCCAGACCGTACAGGAAGCCTGCAGCAAAGCCGTCGCCTGCCCCCGGTGGCGTCCACCGGGACGATGCGCTCAACCGGCACGTCGACACGCTCGCCGCCCGCCAGGATCGATACCCCGTCGCCCGAGCGTGTACAGGCGACCAACGGGCAGATCGCGGCCGTTTTCGCCATTGCCTCTTCCAGATCATCGGTTTGGAACAGTGCTTTCAGCTCTTCCTCGTTGCCAATCACATAGTCCAGCTCGTGCTCGATCAGAATCAGGAAGTCGGTGCGGTGACGTTCGACGCAGAACGGGTCGGAAATCGCGATGCCAGCCTTACCGCCGCCCGCGCGACAGGCACGAGCCATGGCGATGAACGCGTCTTTCCCTTTGTCCTTGTCGAAAAGATAGCCTTCCAGAAACACGATCTCGGCGTCGGCCGCGACCTTGGGATCCACGTCGTCCGGCCCAAGCTCGGCCGAAATGCCAGATAGGTGTTCATCGAGCGTTCGCCATCTGGCGAGACAAAAATCATCGAGCGCGAGGTCGGCAGCTCGCCGCCCGGCACGGGTGGGTTCACAAATCGGGTGCCGTCCATCTCCATCGCGTCGGCATAGAAATGCCCAAGGGCATCCTCGTGCACGCGGCCGACAAACCCAGTCGTCAGACCCAGATTGCCAATCCCGGCGATCGTGTTCGCAACTGATCCACCGGCCGCCTGCTTGCGGTCCTGCATCGCGGCATACAGCACCTCGGCCCGCTCTTTCTCAACCAACTGCATGATGCCTTTTTCAATGCCCATCAGCTCTAGAAAGCTATCATCGGCGGTGGTGATGACATCCACAACCGCGTTGCCAATCCCGACAACCTTGTACTTTTTCGTCATAAGTTCTTTTCCTCGAAGGGACAGAGGTCCCGAATGATGCAGTTTCCGCACATCGGTTTGCGGGCCTTGCAGGTATAACGCCCATGCAGGATCAGCCAGTGATGGGCATGGTGTTGAAAGTCGGCGGGGATGTTGTCTTCGATGGCGCGCTCGACCACATCCACGTTCTTACCCGGGCAAATACCCGTCCGGTTGCCAACGCGGAAAATATGGGTGTCTACGGCCTGCGCCGGCACGCCCCACCACATGTTCAGAACGACATTGGCGGTCTTGCGCCCCACACCCGGCAGCGACTGAAGGGGCTGCGCGCGAATTGGGGTACCTCGCCGCCATATTCGTCCACCAAGATCTGGCTCAGCTTCATCACGTTCTTGGCCTTCTGACGGAAAAGCCCGATCGTCTTGATATGTTCGGTCAGCCCCTCAAGGCCAAGGTCCAGCATCTTCTGCGGCGTGTCCGCGACTTTGAACAGCGACCGCGTGGCCTTGTTCACACCCGCATCGGTTGCCTGCGCCGACAGGGCCACCGCCACGACCAGCGTGTAGACGTTCACATGTTCCAGCTCGCCCTTGGGCTCGGCTTCCTGTTCCTTGAAGCGCTCAAAGATCTCGCGGATCTGATGATATCCGAGTTGTTTTGCCATCGCGTCCATCCATTTCCGCAGATCGTCTTACGCGAGCCACGTTCAATGCGCAATTTCCGGGTCGCCTTGCCAATCCAGAAAAGGCAAGCTCGTGACATAGACGCAAGAGGCCACAGATGACATCGACTGAAGACAGCTATCATTACAACGTGATCCGCCGCGCGATCGAGGAAATCGACGCAGCAGGCGGTGAAACTCTGTCTTTGGACGCCTTGGCCGCGAAGATGGATATGTCGCCCGCGCATTTTCAGCGGGTGTTCTCGCGCTGGGTTGGAGTGTCGCCAAAGCGCTATCAGCAGTTTCTGACGCTGGGCCATGCCAAGACGCTACTGGCCGAGCGGTTCTCGACCTTGGAAACCGCGCAGTCGGTGGGCCTTTCGGGTCAGGGACGCCTGCATGATCTTTTCCTACGGTGGGAGGCGATGAGTCCTGGCGAGTTTGCCAAGAAGGGCGAGGGGCTGACGATTTACTGGGGCTGGTTCGATAGCCCGTTTGGGGCGTCTCTGGTGATGGGTACCGAACGTGGCATCTGCGGCATCGGCTTTGCAGATGAAACCGGCGTCGAAGCAACCTTCGAAGATCTGATTTCACGCTGGCCGAATGCCACGTTCATCGAAGACCCTATGTTCCTGCGACCGTGGGTTCTGGCAGCCTATGACACCGAACTTGGCGCGGACGGAAAGACACCGCTTCACCTGATCGGCTCGCCCCTGCAGATCAAGGTGTGGGAGGCACTTCTGTCGATCCCCTCGGGTCATGTCACCACCTATGGCAGATCGCCGAAAAGATCGGCCAGCCCCGCGCCGTGCGCGCTGTGGGCACTGCAGTCGGGCGCAACCCGGTCAGCTGGCTGATCCCGTGCCACCGTGCCCTTCGGAAATCCGGGGCGCTTGGGGGCTATCACTGGGGGCTTCCGGTCAAACGCGCGCTCTTGGCGTGGGAAAGCGCCAAGTTGGAGCAAGAGCGCACAGGATAGCGACTGGGTAAGCGTCTGTTTTCCGCCGAGTTTCCCCATAACAGGGCCTTGTTATTCGATATCAGGGCCCTTTTCTGTATGGAGAACAAGAAAACTAACCGAGGACCGCAGTATGCAACCAAGACATATGATTCTCTCGTTCGGCCTGATCGCCGGACTTGCCACCAGCGCCTGTACATCACCGACGCAAAGCCCAACATCGAACATGGGGCCACGCACCCAGAACGGCGCCGCCATTGGCGCAATCGCAGGCGGCCTGTTTGGCGCGACCCCGCAAAGGGGATGGCAAGCTTGGCAAAGCCGCTGTCGGCGCTGTCATTGGCGGCGTTCTTGGTGGCGCGATTGGTCAACAGCTGGACAAGCAGGCAGGTGATCTGCGTCAGGCCATCGACAATGACGACGTGAAGATCGTCAACACCGGCAGCGAGCTGATCGTGACAATGCCAAAGGACATCCTGTTCGCCACCAACAGCACTCAGATCAGCCAAGGTCTACGCGGTGACTTGGCCGCCCTGTCCCGCAACCTGATGCAATATCCGAACTCGGTCGTCGAGGTACGGGGCCACACCGACAACGTGGGCAGCGCAGACTATAACCTGTCGCTGTCGCGCAACCGTGCTGCGGCTGTGGCATCGGTGCTGTCAGCAAATGGCGTGCCAAGCTGGCGCATCCAGACCATCGGCTATGGCGAAGACCAGCCCATTGCGTCGAACCTGGATGCCTATGGCCGCCAGCAAAACCGTCGGGTCGAAATCGTCATCCGCCCCACGCAGACGTAAGCTTGGTACCAGTATCTTAAGTGCTACGGAAAAGTCGGGCCACGTGCCCGACTTTTTTATTTGAGGCTAACGCTCGGATGTGGTCATATATTCTGACCAATTCATACGAGACGCCCATGCCCTTTCAAAAAATCGCCGCAAGCAAACTGTCAAAATCTGTGGTCGAACAAATCGAGCTTCTGATTTTGCGTGGCGTGCTACGTCCCCGGAGAACGCCTTCCCTCGGAACGGGATCTGGCGGACCGCCTTGGCGTTTCGCGCCCGTCCTTGCGCGATGCGTTGGCAGAACTTGAGGCATCAGGCCTATTGGCGCGGCGGGCCGGGGCGGGGATCTTCATCTCGAACGATCTGGACAGCTCTTTCCCCCCTGCCCTTACCAATCTTTTCGCGCGCCATGATGAAGCCGTCTATGACTATATCACCTTCCGCCGTGACATGGAGGGGGCTTGCCGCTGAGCGCGCTGCGCAGTTCGGGTCGGACACCGATCTGGCCGTCATCAACGAGATTTTCCTGAAAATGGAAAAGGCGCCCGAAGGGCAAGGCGCCGATCTGGACAGCGATTTCCACATGGCGATCATCGAGGCCAGCCACAATGTGCTGATGGTCCATATGATGCGGGCCATGTATGACCTGCTGAAACAAGGCATCCTGTACAATCGGCAGGTCGTCGTGCAGATCACCAACACGCGGATGGACCTGCTGGAGCAACACCGCGCCATCAACGATGCCCTACAAACCCGCGATCCCAAGGCGGCACGCACCGCAATCGAAGCGCATATGGACTTTGTCGCACAGGCCTATACCGACCTGCGGCGCACCGAGCGAAATGAAGAGGTCGCACAGCAGCGGCTGGACTATGAGATGCAGCGATAATCCCCCCCTCAAATGAAAAACCCGGCCAATGGGCCGGGTCTCTCGAAAGTCGTTGGAACAAGTCTGCTTAGTGCAGCTTGGCTTCCACGTCCTTGATGGCCTCGTCGATCAGCTTGTTGCCGTCGGTTGCGGTCATCTGTTTGGCGATCATGTCGCGGGCAGCACCTACTGCAACCTGAACTGCGCTGTCGCGCACCTCTTTCACGGCAGCCGCTTCAGCCGAAGCGATCTGGTCTTCAGCAGCAGCCAGACGGCGTGCGATCGAAGCTTTCAGATCTTCTTTAGCCTGAGCCGCAGCGTTAGCTGCTTCTTCCTTGGCATGCGCAACAATGCGCTCGGCCTGCTCAGCCACTTCCTTTTGCTTACGCTCGTAAGACGCCAGAATGGTCTGGGCTTCTTCGCGCAGGGCACGGGCTTCGTCGAGTTCCGACTTGATGCCCTCGGCACGTTTGTCGAGCTGGCCGCCCAACATTTTGTGCACGCCCATGTAACCAAGGAAGGTCACGAACAACAGGAATGCCAGGGTGACAACCATGTTGGTGTTGGACAGATCGGTCCAGCCAGCGTCACCTGCGGCAAATGCCGGGCTTGCAGCCAGAACGAAGGGGAGAACTGCGAGTTTTTTCATCAGTTTACCCTTTCATCCGTGCGGTTACAGCCGCAGTTACCGACTTGGCATCCGCCTTGTAGCCCATCGAGCTTAGGATTTCCTTAGCGGCATCCTTAGAGACGGCCTTGACGCTGTCGACGGCTCCGGCGCGGATCTCAGCGATCGCGGCTTCGCTTTCGGCAGCTTTGGCCGAGATCTCGGCATCTGCTTTAGCAGCAGCTGCATCCAGATCAGCCTGAATTTCAGCGC
>LLEO01000061.1_pt1 | contig 20520 bp, 23 predicted proteins | sample 595861 | NCBI WGS metagenome assembly LLEO01 (sample SAMN02919315, study PRJNA255460) | bioreactor metagenome | biome: chemostat; feature: culture 2012_25.1; material: sediment; isolation source: day35 25degC chemostat 2012 inoculated with Wadden Sea sediment taken from... | place: Germany: Bremen ... | reverse complement strand
CGGGCCCGGCACGCGCAGGCGCAAACGCTTGATACGGCGAGGGTCTGCGTCGACGACCTCGATCTCGGCCCCGCCGGGATGGGCGATCACTTCACCACGCGCAGGCACCTGCCCGCACAGAACGAATACCAGTCCGCCCAGTGTTTCGATTTCGTCATCATCGGCTTCTTCGTGCTGAAGACGCACGCCGGTTTCTGCCTCGAACTCGTCCAAGGGCGTTTTGGCTTCGACCAGATAGCAGCCGGGCTTTTCTTCGATCCACAGCTTGCCTTCTTCAAGATCGTGCTCATCCTCGATCTCGCCGATGACCTGTTCGATCAGATCTTCGATGGTCACAAGGCCGTCCACCCCGCCATATTCATCAATGACCAGCGCCATATGAATGCGTTCGGTCTGCATTTTCTGCAAGAGCACCCCGATGGGCATCGATGGCGGAACGAACAGAAGCGGGCGGATTAACTTGCGCAAGACAAAGCGGACCGACTGCTTGCTGGGGTTACCGTTAAATCCGTGGTTCAGAGCAAGGTCTTTCAGGTGGACCATCCCAATCGGGCTGTCCAACGTCCCGTCAAACACCGGAAGACGCGACAAGCCGCTTTCGCGGAACACGTCGACCAGCTCGTCTTCCAGGATATCGACGGGGGCCGATACGATCTCGGATTTCGGGATCATCACGTCCTCGACGCGCATGCGTCGAAGGTTAACCATGCCCGGGGCTTCACTGGGAAGCACGCCATTTCCAGCGGGCGCGGCGTCAGTGGGCGCGACATGATCCTGCTTGCGGGGACTGCGCGCGCCGAAGATGCGGCTGAAGAATCCCGGCCTGTGATGTGTTGTTTCATCCTGCAGCGCGCTCTGCGCTGCCTTAGAAGATCCGTCTGCGGTGTCGCCCATTAGTCCTTTTCCAGTATCGCGCGAAATGCGCCTTATTCTTCATATGGGTTGGAAATGTTCATCTTGCCAAGGATTTCAACCTCCAAACCCTCCATTAGTGCCGCATCTTTGTCGTCTATGTGATCATAACCCAACAGATGCAGCACCCCATGCACCAAAAGATGGCTTACATGAGTAGAGAATTCCTTACCCTGTTCGTCCGCCTCGCGGGCGCAAGTGTCATAGGCAATGGCAATATCGCCCAGTTCAGGGTCTTCTGGCGGGAAGGGGGCTTCGCCAGCCTCATCGGCTGCGCGCTCCTCGGACGGCCATGACAGCACGTTGGTCGGTGTGGGCTTGTCGCGGAAGTCGCGGTTCAGATCGGCAATGCGGGCGTCGTCACAGGCCAGAAGGCTGATTTCGAACCGTCGCCGAACGGGGGTACCAGCTGAAGATGGGCGATCACAGCCTGCGCTGCGGCCTCTGCCAGCCTGACAGGCCCGCGGCCTCCCAGCGGGGATCTTCGAAAACAACGTCTACAAGCATTTATTTGTCGCGCGCTTGTTTAACGCGCGTGCCATGGCCCTTTGCGAGGCCTCGTCATAGGCTTCGATGATCTTGGCCACCAGCGGGTGGCGCACCACGTCTTTCGAGGTGAAATAGTTGAAGCTGATCTGGTCGATGCCTTTCAACAGCCCCTCGGCATCGCGCAAACCACTGTCCACGCCGCGCGGCAGGTCGACCTGAGACCGGTCACCGGTGATCACCATACGCGAGCCTTCGCCCAGACGGGTCAGGAACATCTTCATCTGCATGGTCGTGGCGTTCTGCGCTTCGTCCAGCACGACAAACGCATTCGCTAAGGTGCGGCCACGCATGAAAGCAAGCGGCGCGATCTCGATCTTTTTCTCTTCGATCAGCTTGGTGACCTGCTTCGAGGGCAGAAAGTCGTTCAGCGCGTCATAAAGCGGCTGCATATACGGATCGACCTTGTCCTTCATGTCACCGGGAAGATAGCCCAGTTTTTCACCCGCTTCGACGGCAGGACGCGACAGGATCATGCGATCCACATGCCCGCCAAGGAACATGTTCACACCTACAGCCACCGCCAAATAGGTCTTACCCGTACCAGCCGGGCCGATCCCGAAGGCCAATTCGTTGTTGAACAGGCTTTGGACATAGGCCTTTTGGGCTTCGGTGCGGGGTTCAATGGTCTTCTTGCGGGTCTTGATCTCGACCGCGCTGCCTTTGAACATCTCCATCTGGTCGCCGTCGCGCGTGCCCGTACCGTCCTGCGTTCCGCCCATGCGAATTTCCGCGTCGATGTCACCGGGTTCGACCGCCTTGCCGCTTTCTAACCGCGTATACAGCGCACTCAGCACCTCGCCTGCCTTTTCGCGTGCGTCCATCTCGCCCATAACGACAAGCTGATTGCCGCGCCGGATGATTTGCACGCCCAGATGGCTTTCGATGTGGGTCAGGTTGCGATCAAACTCGCCGCACAGATCAATAAGAAGGCGGTTGTCTGGAAATTCCAGCAGCACTTCGGGAGTCACGTGGGCCTCGGGTGCTGTGGTCAGGTCTGCTATTCCCAAATGGGGTCTCCTGTCAGGTATATACCCTGATCGTGCCAAGAGCGGACGAGACAAGCAAGCCCCATCCGCAAAATGTCATGCGATTGTCATGTCGCTGCCAGCGCGGACAGCAATCTGCTTATTCGACAAGCTCGCCTGCCAACGAGTTCGGGCCGCTGTCGGTGATCCGCACGCGCTTCAGATCTCCTACGGCCGCGTCACACTGGACATGGACCGCGTGCAGGTGATCGGATTTGCCGACCATCTGGCCTTCAAGACGGCCTTTCTTTTCAAACAGAACGCCGACCTCTTGGCCGACCATGCTGTTTTGAATGGCGCGCTGCTGTTCGGTGATCAGCGCTTGCAGGCGATAAAGCCGCTCGGTCGCGACCGCGTCATCCACCAGCGCACGTTCAGCCGCCGGGGGTGCCGGGGGCGGGGTCGAGTATTTGAAGCTGAAGGCCTGACCATAGTTCACTTCACGGATCAGGCTCATCGTGTCTTCGAAATCCTGATCGTCCTCTTCCGGGAAGCCCACGATGAAGTCACCGGAAATCAGAATATCCGGGCGCGCCTCGCGAATCCGTTCGATCAGACGCAGATAGCTTTCGGCCGTGTGGCTGCGGTTCATCCGCTTCAGGATCTTGTCCGAGCCCGACTGAACCGGCAGGTGCAGATAGGGCATCAGCTTTTTGCAGGTGCCGTGCGCCTCGATCAGGTCGTCGCTCATATCGTTGGGGTGCGAGGTGGTGAAGCGAATGCGCTCCAACCCGTCAATTTCATCGAGCGCCCAGATCAGCTTGGCCAGCGACCAATCGCCATCCGGCCCAGCGCCGTGATAGGCGTTCACATTCTGACCTAGCAAAGTGATCTCGCGCACGCCACGTTCGACCAGCTCGCGCGCTTCGCGCAGAATGCGTTCGACCGGGGCGGCTGACTTCGGCGCCGCGGGTATAGGGGCACCACGCAGAACGCACAGAACTTGTCGCAACCTTCCTGAACCGTCAGAAACGCAGCAGGCGCACGTTTGGCCTTGGTGCCGCGCAGCTTGGGCAGGTGCTCGAACTTGTCTTCCTCGGGGAAATCGGTGTCCAACGCCTTTTCACCCTTGGCGACCTGCTCCATCATCGACGGCAGGCGGTGATAGGTCTGCGGACCAACAACCAGATCGACCATCGGCTGACGGCGCATGATTTCTTCACCTTCAGCCTGCGCAACACAGCCGGCAACACCGATCTTCAGATCTGGTTTCTCAGCCTTCAGGCCTTTGAAGCGGCCCAGCTCGGAATAGACCTTCTCGGCGGCCTTTTCGCGAATGTGGCAGGTGTTCAGCAGGATCATGTCGGCATCATCCGGCGTATCTGTCTGCTCGTACCCATCCGCGCCCAGCGCTTCGGCCATGCGTTCACTGTCATAGACATTCATCTGGCAACCATAGGTGCGGATGAAGAGTTTTTTTCTTGTCGGACATGGCGCGTTTCCCAAGGTTTTTGCAGCACGAGGTCAAGTCACAGCCTCCTACAGCAAAGGGATGAGGCCCGCAACGCTTGCAAAACAGGTTGATTTCATGAAATTTCTGTCAGCAATCGGCAAGAACCTGCAATCCAGCGGGACACATACTGGGGCACATCATGCGGTACAGCGATCTTCATCAGTTCCTTCAGTCCTCAGGGTCGGTCTTGGCCAAGGGTCCCGTCGCGATGATTTTCGTCGAGGATCTGGTCGAGGTCGAAAGCACCATCCGCCACCACCAGAAGGCCGGATTTCGGGCACTTCTGGTGTTTGCGCCGGATGAAGTGGTTCTGCAGGATGATCTGGAAAACACCATTCACCGCATCACGTTTGACACCTCCGCCACAGCGGTCGTGGACGCCGTCAATCAGGTGATCGAAGCCGCCCCCGGCACGTGGCTGTATTACTGTTTCAACGCCGAGTACCTGTTCCACCCGTTCTGCGAATCCCGCACCGTGGGCGAGCTTTTGGCCTTCCAAACAGAGGAACGCCGCGATGCGGTGTTAAGCTATGTGGTGGATCTGTATGCCGACGATCTGGACCAGTTCCCGAATGCGGTGTCGCTGGATCACGCCTGTTTGGACAAGTCGGGATATTACGCGCATGGGCGCAAAGGCCCGGATGGCGACGCGTTGGACCGGCAACTGGACTTCTTCGGCGGTCTGCGCTGGCGATTCGAGGAACACGTTCCGGCAAACGGCCACAAGATCGATCGCGTGTCCCTGTTCAAGCAAAGCCCGGCCTGAAACTGCGCCCAAACCACACGTTCAATGACGAGGAATACAACACCTATTCCTGCCCGTGGCACCACAACATCACCGCCGCCATCGCCAGCTTCCGCACCGCCAAGGCGCTGAAAACGAACGCCGGGTCAAAACACGATGTTCGCAGCTTCAAGTGGCACAACACCACGAAATTCCAGTGGAATTCGCAGCAGCTTTTGGATTTGGGGCTGATGGAACCCGGCCAGTGGTTCTAGTGGCGTTTCCATCCCGCCCAACTTTCGGTAAACACACATATCCCACAAACGAGCACCCGCCGCGTTATCGCTTCGGCCTCGTCCATTCATTCCCAGAACACACGAGGTTTCCATGACCGAAGTCACGCAAGGCGCCAAGGTGCGCATTCACTATACAGGCACTTTGGAAGACGGCAGCGTCTTTGACAGCTCGGAAGGTCGCGATCCGCTGGAATTCGAAGCCGGATCCGGCATGATCATCCCCGGCCTTGATAAGGCCCTGCCCGGCATGAAGGTCGGCGACAAGAAAAAAGTCACCATCGCCCCGGAAGAGGCCTATGGCCCGCGTCATGACGAAGCCATTCTGGAAGTTCCGCGCGCTGATATCCCTGCCGAGATCCCGCTGGAAGTTGGCATTCAGTTGCAGATGAGCGGCCCGCAGGGTCAGCCCGTGCCTGTCACCGTCACCAACCTGACCGACGACACCGTTACGCTGGACGCCAACCACGCGCTGGCTGGCAAGACCCTGATCTTTGATTTCGAGGTTGTCGGCATCGGCTAACGCCTTTGCAGGTTTCGGGGGCCGCGCGCAAACGCGCGGCCTTCAGGGGCGTTGCCCCTCGCGCCAAAGGCGCTCACCCTAGGATATTTGTGACAAGAAAAAGAGAAGCCGCGGATCAGCTGCGGCGCAGGCGGATCACCACGTCGACTTTGGCGATCTCGGCGCCTTCGGGCGCTTCCGGCAGTTGCGCGATCTTCAGGTCTTCGTCCGGCGCATCCATCAGCTCTTCGGTGTCTTCCCAGAAGAAATGCGGGTGGTTAGAGACGTTCGTGTCGAAATAGCTGCGCGCGCCGTTCACGGTGATCTCGCGCAGAAGACCTGCATCCGAGAACACACGCAGCGTATTATAGACCGTTGCAAGCGACACCTTGTCCGCGCCATCGCGCGTCGCCTCGTACAGGCTTTCGGCGGTGACGTGGCGGTGTTGACCATCCCCGATCAAGAGATGCGCCAAAGCCAGACGCTGCCGCGTCGGGCGCAGCCCAGCGCTGGACAACCAATCGGCTTCGATATGACGATTTTCCTGCATCATGGAGCGGTTCTTCTGGAATCCCTAAGATGGTTTCAATGGAATATAAGGGCTCTGGGGCGGCAAGCGCCAATAAAAACTGGTCTTTGCGCTTCAGATTGCCCTTGCGCGCCGTCGCCCGCTCTTGCGTCGGGCTTTGCGCGGGTGCTAGAGGGGGAGGGACTGAAAACACACAAGATATGGGGCGAAAATGGCGGACTATCCCACAAGCTTTGGCAAGGAAGACCTTTTGAAATGCGCAGCGGGCGAGCTGTTTGGCCCCGGCAACGCGCAGCTTCCGGCCCCGCCGATGCTGATGATGGACCGGATCACCGAGATCTCGGGCGATGGTGGCGCGCACGGAAAAGGCCACGTGTTGGCCGAGTTCGACATCACCCCCGACCTGTGGTTCTTCGACTGCCACTTCCCCGGCAACCCGATCATGCCCGGCTGTCTGGGCCTGGACGGCCTGTGGCAGCTGACCGGCTTCAACCTGGGCTGGCGTGGCTGGCAGGGGCGCGGCTATGCGCTGGGCGTGGGCGAAGTGAAGCTGACCGGCATGGTCCGCCCGGACCGCAAGATGCTGACCTATAAGATCGACTTCACCAAAGCGATCCAAACCCGCCGCCTGACCATGGGTGTGGCCGATGGAATCGTCGAGGCAGACGGCGAAGTGATCTATCAGGTGAAAGACATGAAGGTGGCGTTGAGCGAGAGCTAAGCCTAAACAACGGCGAGAGGCGCACGGTGGCGGAATTCCTCACGACAGTTCTACTTATAGTTTTGGGCGGTGTCATCATTGCCCAAAAAATTGATCGCAAAGCGCGACGTTTCGAAAGAAATGTTAAGCGTGCATTTGCTCCGCCCAAAAAGAAACCCGCCCCCGGAAGGGCAGCGCCCACGGTGCGACAGCAGAGGCCCGACGCAGGCGCCACCTTCAATGCAGACAAAGCTCATCCCGCCAAGCCGCACACCGAAATTAGTGGGCCCGCTTATGTCGTCGATGGCGACACTATCAAAATCAAGAAGACGCAGATCAGGCTTTTTGGCATCGACGCGCCGGAGCTAAACCATCCACATGGCAAAAAAGCCAAATGGGAGCTGGTAGGTCTGTGCAAGGGGCAAACCATCCGCGCAGTCATCACTGACGAAGATGACCACGGGCGTACGGTTGCCAGATGCTATTTGCCCGATGGCCGTGATCTGTCTGCGGAAATGGTCAAAGCTGGGCTGGCCATTGACTGGCCAAAGTTCTCTGGCGGGAAGTATCGCCCCTTGGAAATCGAGAACGCCCGCAAGAAAATGTGGCTGGCTGATGCGCGACAGAAGGGGCGCATACATGTGTGGGAGCAATACGAAGAGCGGAAGAACGTGCGGAAAGAAGAGACCTCGGGAACGTTGAACTAACCGAACCCTCCGTCCCCGCCTTGCACCACCCCCACCAATCCCCTACTAAGAAATGAACGTTTTAAAGGGAGGCCACGCATGCGTCGTGTCGTCGTTACCGGTCTGGGCATTGTCTCGGCCATCGGGAACAACAAGGACGAGGTTCTGGCCTCGCTCAAGGCTGGCAAGTCCGGCATCACCGCCAATGCCGACATGGTCGAGCATGGCTTCCGCAGCCAGATCGCTGGCATGCCGAATATTGACATCACCGAGCATGTAGACAAGCGCACACTGCGTTTCATGGGGCCGGGTGCGGCTTACGCGCATATCGCGATGAGCCAGGCGATCGAAGATGCCGGCCTTGGTGAAGACGACGTGGTGAACCCGCGCACAGGTCTTGTAGCTGGTTCCGGTGGCCCGTCGACCAGCGCGATGTTTGCTGCCCACCAGACCGCGCTGAAATCCGGCGCGACCAAGCGCATTGGGCCGTTCGCGGTTCCGAAATGCATGGGGTCGACGATTTCCGCCAACCTTGCGACGGCGTTTAAGATCAAGGGCATCAACTATTCGATCACCTCGGCCTGTTCGACATCGCTGCACTGCATCGGCAACGCTGCCGAACAGATCATGATGGGCAAGCAGGACGTGATGTTCGCGGGCGGTGGCGAAGAACTGGACTGGACTCTGTCCTGCCTCTTTGACGCGATGGGCGCGATGTCGTCGAAATACAATGACACGCCCGAGAAAGCCTCGCGCGCCTTTGATGCCGACCGCGACGGGTTCGTGATCGGTGGCGGCGGCGCCATTCTGGTACTGGAAGATCTGGAACACGCCAAAGCGCGCGGCGCAAAGATCTACGCCGAAGTCACAGGCTATGGCGCGACCTCGGACGGTCACGACATGGTGGCTCCGTCCGGCGAGGGCGGTGAACGCGCCATGCGTCTGGCCATCGAAATGCTGCCGGAAGGCCGGAAGGTCGGGTACATCAACGCCCACGGCACCTCGACCCCCGTTGGCGATGTGGGCGAAGTGGAAGCCGTGCGCCGCGTCTTTGGCGAAGGCTCGACACCTCCGATCAGTTCGACCAAATCCATGACCGGCCACAGCCAAGGCGCCACTGGCGCGCAAGAGGCCGTGTATTGCCTGCTCATGCTGGAAAACGACTTCATCGCCCCGTCAATCAACGTCGAAAACCTGGACCCCGCCATCAACGAAGGCGAAATCGCGACGTCGCTGGTGGAAAATGCAGGGCTCGATAGCGTGATGACCAACAGCTTCGGTTTTGGCGGCACCAATGGCTCGATGATCCTGAGCAAATACCAAGAGTGAGGAACTGACATGGCAGGTCTTATGCAAGGCAAACGCGGCCTCATCATGGGGGTCGCAAACCAACGGTCCATCGCGTGGGGCATCGCACAAGCAATGGCCAACGAGGGTGCAGAACTGGCGTTTTCCTATCAGGGCGAGGCTTTCGGTGGGCGTGTTGCTCCGCTGGCGGAATCGGTGGGCTCGGACATTCTGGTCGACATGGACGTCACCGACGACGACGCACTGGACAAAGGCTTCGATGATCTGTGGTCCAAATGGGATTCGATCGACTTTCTGGTCCACGCGATTGCGTATTCCGACAAGAACGAATTGACCGGCCGCTTTGTCGATACATCACGTGCCAACTTCAAACACTCGATGGACATCAGCTGCTACTCGCTGATCGAGGTTGCACGCCGTGTGGCCCCCAAAATGACCAATGGCGGTACGATCCTGACGCTGACCTATGGCGGCTCGAACCGCGTGACGCCGTTCTATAACGTGATGGGCGTGGCCAAAGCGGCGCTTGAATCTTCCGTGCGTTATCTGGCCAACGACCTTGGCCCGGACGGCATCCGCGTGAACGCGATCTCGCCCGGCCCGATGAAAACGCTGGCCGGTGCTGCCATCGGTGGCGCGCGCAAAACCTTCCGCCACACGGAACAGAACGCACCGCTTCGCCAGAACGCCACGCTGGAAGCCGTGGGTGGCACCGCCGTCTATCTGGCGTGCGACTATGGCAACTGCACCACCGGCGAGATCATCACCGTCGACAGCGGCTTCCACGTACTAGGCATGCCACAGCCGGACAATCTCTGATCCGGCTCAAACACGACCCTTCAAAGGCTCCCGACTTGGGGGCCTTTTTTCTGCGCCCCCACTTCCTCTTGCCCAAAATACCTCGGGGTGAGCGGCAACGCCGCGAGGGGCAGCGCCCCTCCCTCTGGACCCTCGTGACGATCTGGTGCTTACTGCACGCAACATCGCCAAGGGAAGACAAGCATGCAGACATTCACCGCCAATGACGGACTGGAAATCGCCTATCGGGACGAGGGCGAGGGCCTGCCTGTTCTGGCCCTGTCGGGGCTGACGCGCAACTCGGACGATTTCAACTTCGTCGCGCCGCACCTGAAGGGCGTCCGCCTGATCCGCATGGACTATCGCGGGCGGGGGCAGTCAGATTGGGGGGATCACAAGACCTATACGGTGCCGCAGGAAGGGCTGGATGCGCTCTTTCTGATGAACCATCTGGGGATCGAGAAAGCCGCCATCCTTGGCACCTCACGCGGGGGCCTCATCGCGATGGGCCTTGCCGCAACGGTGAAGGACAAACTGCTGGGCGTCTGCATGAACGATATCGGCCCCGAGCTTGCGCCGGGTGGGCTGGAGAACATCATGAGCTATCTGGGCCGCAAGCCGTCCGCCAAGACCGTCGAAGAGGCCGCCGAGGCACGCGCGAAGCTTATGGCTGATTTCGGCTTCAAGAATGTCCCGATGGAGCGCTGGATCGAGGAATGCCACAACCTGTTTGAACAGGACAGCAAGGGTCTAACCAACCGCTACGACCCCGCCCCTGCGCGACGCCGTGCAAGACGCGGGCGCGCAACCTGCCCCGGACCTTTGGCCGTTCTTTGACGCGATGGAGGGCCTGCCGCTGGCGCTGATCCACGGCGAGAACTCGGACCTTCTAAGCCCCGAGACGGTCGCCGAAATGCGAAAGCGTCGCCCCGATATGGGCTATGCGAAAGTGCCCGATCGTGGCCATGTGCCGTTTCTGGACGAACCTGAAAGCCTTGCCACCATCACCGAATGGCTGGAGAAAATGCGGTGAACATCAACGAGATCCGCAATGCTGCCCGCCGCAACGCGGGCCATGTCCGGCGCACGCCGCTGTTGACCTCGCCCTTTCTGGACGAGATCGCCGGGCGGCGGGTCTATGTGAAACCCGAATGCCTGCAGCACACAGGCAGCTTCAAATATCGCGGGGCGCATAACGCGATTTCCCAATTGACCGCGGATCAACGCGAGATGGGTGTGATCGCCTTTTCCTCGGGCAACCACGCGCAGGGCATTGCGCTGGCTGCACGTCAGAACCAGACGCCGTCTACGATTGTGATGCCCTCGGACGCGCCGCAGATGAAGATCGACAACACCCGCGCGCTGGGGGCGAAGGTCGTTCTGTATGACCGCGCGACTGAAAACCGGGACGAAATCGGCGCGCGGCTGGCCGAAGAAAACGACCTGACCCTGATCAAGCCCTTCGACAACGAAGCTGTCATCGCTGGCCAGGGCACCGTCGGGCTTGAGATCGCCAACCAAGCCCGCGATGAAGGCATCCGCGACGCGCAGGTACTGGTGCCCTGTGGTGGTGGCGGCCTGACGGCAGGCATCGCCTTGGCGCTGGATCACGACGCCCCTGACCTGCAGGTGCGCCCGATCGAACCCAAGGGTTTTGACGATGTCACGCGGTCCCTTGAAGCGGGCGCGATCCAGCGCAACGCGCAGTTGACCGGATCCATCTGCGACGCGATCCTCACCCCCTCACCGGGAGAACTGACCTTTCCCATCATGCAGCGTCTGTGCGGCGCCGGATTGACCGTCTCGGACGAGGATTGCCTGCGCGCCATGGCCCATGCCTTCACCCGCCTTAAACTGGTGATCGAACCCGGCGCCGCCGTCGCGCTGGCTGCGGCCTTGTTCCAACCGCTGAACATCACGGGGGACGCGGTGATTGTGGTAGTCTCAGGCGGTAACGTCGACGCCCCCATCTTCACCGACGCCCTAAACCGCTTCGCCTGACCGGAGACCCAAATGACTGATTTCACGATTGCCTCGTTCAACGTCAAAAACCTAATTGGCGCGGATCAAGAGTTTTACAAGTTCCTCAGCTACACACCCGAAGAATACGCATGGAAGCGCGATTGGATGGCCGATCAGATGATGTCGCTGGACGCTGACATCATCGGTTTTCAAGAGATCTTCGAGGAAGACGCCCTGCTGGACGTGATTGGCGAGGCGAACACCCGCGCCCATGATCTGAACGCTGCGACCATCCCGGATGAGACCAAACGCTATCACCGCAAGGCGATCTTTCGCAAACTGGCTGTGACACCGTGGTCCAAGGATGGTCTGGTCTTTGCCCCGAACTCGGCCGATGGCGGACCCGGAGAGCGTCGCCCGGGCGTGGCTATCCTGTCGCGCTTCGGCTTTGTGGGGTGCGCCTGAGATCATTCAAGACCTGCCCCGATCCCGTGACCATTCCCTTCCCCTGCCTGCGCGGGGACGAAGGCGACGCGGGATCATACACCCCTGACCCGCCTGTCGCGCCCGATCCTGAAGGTCCGCGTGCCCGTCGGGGATCAGGTCATCACGCTCTTCAATTGCCACCTGAAGTCCAAACTGGGCGAGTTCATCCAGCCCAAAGGCGCCCCTTATGCGCCCGAAGCTGACCTGACCCGCTATGACCCGGTGGGCCGCGCCCTTGGGGCTGCGCGTTCCGCCATGCGCCGGATGGCCGAGGCATGGGTGCTGCGCAAGCTGGTGGTCGCCGAGATCAAAGCAGGCCACCCCCGTCGTCGTGATGGGGGATTTCAACGACGGCGAACACGCCGTCAGCTCGGAAATCATCGCGGGCGAGGTGCCGTTCAAGAACTATTCGTGGATGCTGCGCCACGACGCCAAGACCGACCGCGACCGCTATAGCCGAGAGGAAAACAAGCAAATCACCGCAGCGGTCGAGGCGTTTCGCCTGCATTCGGCTGAAAAGCTCTTCGTGCGGAAATCTCTGCGCGACATGGTCTATACCTCGGCCTTTGGGGGCGTGTTTGAAAGCATCGACCAGATTTTCCTTAGCCGGCATTTCCATCCGGACAATCCGAAGCGGATCGCCGACATGACCTATTTCAGCGTGTTGAATGATCACATCACTGACGGCTCACACCCCGAAGCGCCCTACAACAAGCTCGCCTCGGATCACGGTCAGATCATGGCGCATCTGACCCTGCTGGGCGACGAAGAATGATCGTCATTCCCAATGACAATGGGGTGGCGCTTCATGTGGTTGAAAGCGGTCCCAAGGACGAACCCGCCGTGGTGTTCGCCCACGCGCTTGGCTCTGACCGGACCATGTGGGATGCGGTGGTGGCAGAACTGCCCGACCACCTGCGCCTGATCCGTATGGACATGCGCGGACACGGCCAAAGCCCCTGCCCCGAGGGTCCCTATCCGATGGGCGATCTGGTCGGTGATGCGGCCCACGCTCTGGACCGTCTGGGCGTGAAAGAGTGTGTCTTTGTCGGGTTATCCATCGGCGGCATCATCGCGCAGGGGCTGGCGGCGGAACGTCTGGATCTGGTGCGCGGGCTGGTGATCTCGAACACGGCGGCCAAGATCGGCACGCCGTGGATCTGGGAGGCACGGATCAAGAAGGTGCGCAAAAGCGGGATCGACGCCGTGGTGGATGCCAATATCGACCGCTGGTTTTCCCGCGCCACCAAACGGGATCACCCAGAGCTTCTGGACGACGCCCGCGCCCGCATGCGCGCCACGCCGCTTCAGGGTTATCTGGCTGCATGGAGCCATCGCCGACACCGACCTGTACGAAAGCACCGCCCGTCTGCGCCTGCCGACACTGGCGATTGCCGGGACCGAAGATGGTTCAACCCCCGCCGACATGGTGCGCGAGACCGCCGCACTAATCCCCGGATCACGGTTCGAGCTGATCCGCGGCACCGGGCACATGTCTCCGGTCGAGAAGCCCACCGAATACGCAGCACTTCTGACGGACTTCCTGCGCTCCATCGGACATTTCTAACAAACGCCGCGTCGTTTTCAGCCCTTCCTGTCGCAACCTTGTTGGCAAGCCCGTGTTTTCCGCGCAAGCTTTCAGAAAACACATGCCAACAGGAGCCGCCATGGACCGGATCAAAGCCGCCGTCTGTCACGAATTCGGGAAACCGCTGGTCATAGAAGAGATCGCCATCCGCCCGCCAGAAGGCAGCGAGGTCGAAGTCACGCTGGATGCCGTCGCCATTTGCCACAGCGACATTTCCTACGCCGACGGGGCGTGGGGCGGGTCTTTGCCCGCCGTCTATGGGCACGAGGCCGCCGGGCGGATCACCAATGTAGGTAATCACGTGAAGGGCCTGTCCGTGGGCGATCCGGTCGTCGTGACCCTGATCCGCGCCTGCCAGACCTGCCCCAGCTGCGCCTCGGGCGTGCCGACCGCCTGCGCCACCCCCTATGACGGGGATCACGGTCCGATCACCGACGTCGACGGCGGCAAGATGCATCAGGCCATGGCCACCGGCGCCTTCGCCGAACGGGTCGTGGTCGAGCAAAGCCAAGTGGTGAAACTGCCCGAGGATATGGCGATGGACGTCGCCTCGCTTCTGGCCTGCGGTGTGATCACCGGGGTTGGGGCTGCGGTGAATGCTGGCAACGTCCGCGCAGGCGATGTGGTCGTGGTGATCGGCGCGGGCGGCGTCGGCCTGAACGCCATTCAAGGCGCACGCATTGCAGGTGCCTCGCGCATCATCGCGGTGGATATGTCCGAAGAAAAACTGGCCGTCGCGATGGAGTTCGGGGCGACCGACGGTGTGTTGGGAACCTCGGACAATCCTTGGAAGGCTGCAATCAAGGCCGCCGGACGCGGGGCAGATGCCGTTCTGGTCACCGTTGGCGCGATCCCGGCCTATGACACTGCGCCGCGCTATCTGGCCCCCGGCGGCAAGGTGGTGATGGTTGGCATGCCTCATTCCGGCGACATGTCCAGCTATGAACCGTTGTTCTGGCCGCCCTTGGGCAGGGCATGGTTGGTTCGAAAATGGGCGACGTGGTCATTCAGCGCGACATTCCCTGGCTGATCGACCTCTATCAACAGGGGCGGCTGAAACTGGACGAGCTGATCTCGGGTCACTGGTCTTTCGACCAGATCAACGAGGCGATTGCCGACACCAAAACCGGTTCCGCGCGGCGCAACGTCATCCTGTTCGACAAGGTCTGATCGGATGCGCCTTCAGGACCTCGACATCATCGTAACTGCCCCCCCGGCCCCGGGCTGGGGCGGGCGGTATTGGATCTTCGTGAAAGTCACGACCGATGACGGGATCACCGGCTGGGGCGAGGTCTATGCCAGTGCCATCAGCCCGACGCCATGCGTGCGGTGATCGAGGATGTGTTCGCCCGCCACATGCAGGGCGAAAACCCCGAGAACATCGAGCTGATGTTCCGCCGCGCCTATTCCGCAGGTTTCACCCAGCGCCCCGACCCAACGGTGATGGGCGCGTTTTCAGGATTGGAGATCGCGTGCTGGGACATTCTGGGCAAGGCGCGAGGTCGACCCGTCTGGGCGCTCTTGGGCGGCAAGATGAACGAGCGGCTGCGCTCGTACACCTATCTCTACCCCAATCCCGACCACGCCCTGCCGGAATTCTGGACCTCGCCCGACATGGCCGCCGAGGCCGCCGTGACCCGTGTCGAACAAGGCTTTACCGCGCTAAAATTCGATCCCGCCGGGCCGTATACGATCCGGTCAGGCCACATGCCCTCGATGAAGGACATCTCGCGGTCCGAGGCGTTCTGCAAAGCGATCCGCGCCGCCGTCGGTGACCGCGCCGACCTGCTGTTCGGCACCCACGGCCAGTTCACCACCAGCGGCGCAATCCGCATGGCCCAAGCCATCGCCCCCTATCAGCCGCTCTGGTTCGAGGAACCCATCCCGCCAGACAACATCGCCGAGATGGCCAAAGTTGCCCGCGCCAGTTCCGTCCCCGTCGCAACTGGGGAACGCCTGTCCACCAAGGCCGAATTCGCGGAAGTCTTGCGCCAAGGGGCGGCATCAATCCTGCAACCCGCGCTTGGCCGTGCAGGCGGGATCTGGGAAGCCAAGAAGATCGCGGCCATCGCGGAGGTGCACAACGCCCTGATTGCCCCGCACCTTTATGCCGGCCCCATCGAGTGGGCGGCGAACGTGCATCTGGGCGCCTCAATTCCCAACCTCTTGATGGTCGAGACCATCGAACAGGGCGGCGATTTTCACCTCGCTTGATCGGTCACACCATCCGGTGGGAAGAGGGCTTCGTGATCCCGCCCGACGCGCCTGGGCTGGGTATCAATCCCGACGAAGACCTAATGCGCGCGCATCCCTATACGGGCGACGGGCTGCATCTGGAAATGCAGGAAGATCCCTGCAGCTATACCGAAGAAAACTGTTTTGAGGGCGGAGCACCCGCACCAAAAGGCGACCGCTGATCAGCAGTGCGACAACAGCGGCTTTCCGTTTTTCAGATGCCGCGCCACCAGCTGTTTCTGGCGCTTTCCATCAGGTGCAAAGGTAGCGAATTCGGGGGAATAGTCGCGGTCCGAAAGCTCGGGAAACAACGCCAGAACCTCGTCCCGCGCGTTGTCACTGATCGCCTTCAACGCCTCGGGACCTGTATAGAGGCTTTCACTGGGCGCCCCTTCTGCATAGACCAGCTGATGCGCATCAAACAGCATGTGGTAATAGGTGACCTCGGACACAGACTGGTCGACGTAAATGCCCGGAAGCTCTGTCAGCTTGATCGCATGGATCAGGACATCTGTCGTGCCGAACATCCGTTGAGCGATGGGGGATTGGATCAGCATCCGATGTTGACGAGACACCAGCAAATCGCGTTTGGGCAATCCCACACCCAACGCGCCGGCGGTGATACGGATGGGAAACAGCCTGGGATTATCCAAAAGCTGGGGTGTCGAAACAGGGCTTTTCCCGATCCAGAGCACAGTCTTCGCGCCATCCGCTGTCAAAACCTGATCACCTGTTTGAATGTCCTCAATCGCGACTGGCCCGCGATCCGTTTCGATCAACGTTCCGGCAGCAAAGCAGGTCACATCAGTCCAGGCAAAACCGGTCGAGGTATTTTGCCACCCACCAATCCCAGTAATAACGGATCCGTCATCAAACGCAGACCCCGGCGCAGGGACGAAGATGTTCGCTGTTCCTGCGGCCCATGAATAGAAATCCTCGGTATGTGTCACACCATTTGAATCGACAAAGGTCAGTTCAAACGTTCCCCCGCGGGGATTTACATAAGTCGTTCCACCGATAGTAAGCTCTTCGCTGTAGTCATCCGTGAAGTAAGGTGACATGAACGGATCGTCATCTTCGATGGTCACCGGCTGCAACGTGATCGGGGTGCCCGTACCCGTCCAAACCCAGCCTTGCGTGCTATAGGTGGCCATGTGATGTTTCCACATTCCAAGCAGGCACCGAATTTCCGATCTGTGACCGCAGTTGCCGCGACAGTGGCAAGGCCGTTCTCAACCCGCAGGTTGAAAGGGTGAGACATTTGATCCCGACGCTCATCATCATGGCTCTGCCCACCTTCCTGACCGACTTGTTATGATTGAATTCGCAGGCATCAATCTCCTTTAACGAAAGATTACCTTAAATTTATTCTCTTTCAAGTAGTATTGCCCGCAAGGTATAATCCCCGGCATTTTGGCCACGCACCCACACCAATTCAGTCACCCCACATTCTTCTGGATTTTGGATACATTATCCCGTAGTGATAACCCAAGCCCCAGACTGTAAAGGAATCCCTCATGTCCAAAACCGTGTTCGCAGGAACGATGCCTGCCCTGATGACGCCCTGCAAAGCCGACCGCACCCCGGATTACGATGCGCTGGTGCGCAAAGGGCACGAGATGATCGCGGCGGGAATGTCAGCCGTGGTCTATTGTGGCTCGATGGGCGATTGGCCACTTCTGACAGACGAGGAACGGATGACCGGCGTTGAGCGGCTTACCGAAGCGGGCATTCCGGTTGTCGTGGGCACAGGCGCGATCAACTCGAAATCCGCCGTGGCGCATGCAGCCCATGCCCAGAAGGTCGGCGCTGTCGGCCTGATGGTCATTCCCCGGGTGCTGTCGCGCGGGTCGTCGATGGCCGCGCAGAAGAACCACTTCAAAGCCATCCTATCCGCAGCACCTGACGTGCCCGCCATTATCTATAACAGCCCCGTCTATGGCTTCGCGACCAAGGCGGATCTGTTCTTTGCCCTGCGCGCCGAGCATCCCAACCTGATCGGTTTCAAAGAGTTCGGCGGCAAGGATGATCTGCGCTATGCAGCCGAGCACATCACCAGCCAAGACGACAGCGTGACCCTGATGGTCGGCGTCGATACCGAGGTCTATCATGCTTCGTGAACTGTGGCGCGACCGGCTCCATCACCGGGATTGGCACCGCCCTTCCGAAAGAAGCCCTGCTGCTGGCCGCCCTATCCAAGAAAGCCGCCGAAGGTCACGCCGAGGCCCGTATGCGTGCATTGGAACTGGAAGGTGCCTTTGCGGTTCTCGCCAGCTTTGATGAGGGCACGGATCTGGTGCTCTACTACAAGCATCTTCTGGTTCTAAACGGCGAAGATGAATACCGCCTGCACTTCAACGAAACCGACGAACTGTCCGACGCCCAGCGCAACTATTGTGAACAGCAATACAAGTTGTTCCAGGCGTGGTTTGCGGACTGGTCGAAACAGGGTGGCGTCATCGCCGAGTGCATGTAAGCTTTCAGCCAACAGACGAGGAACAAGATGCGCAGCAGCAGGACTATTCATGTCGTCTCGGCCCATGCCGAGGGCGAAGTGGGCGACGTCATTGTCGGCGGCGTGGCCCCGCCCCCCGGTGACACGGTCTGGGAGCAACGCAATTTCATTGCCAAAGACCAGATCCTGCGCAACTTCGTCCTGAACGAGCCACGTGGCGGCGTGTTTCGCCACGTGAATCTTCTGGTCCCACCCAAGCATCCCGACGCGGACGCGGCATGGATCATCATGGAGCCGGAAGACACGCCGCCTATGTCGGGCTCGAACTCGATCTGCGTGTCGACCGTGCTTTTGGACAGTGGCATCCTGCCCATGACGGAACCGGAAACACACCTGACGTTGGAAGCGCCCGGCGGGTTGGTCCGCGTGCGGGCCGAGTGCCGAAACGGCAAGGCCGAGCGGATCTATGTGCAAAACGTCGCCAGTTTTGCAGATCAGATTGCCGTGCCACTTGAGGTCGAAGGCTTGGCACTCTGACTGTCGACACTGCTTATGGCGGCGACAGCTTCGTGGTGGTCAACGCCGCAGACCTTGGTTTCAGCATTGCCGAAGACGAAGCCAAAGACATCGCCCGCCTAGGCGTGCGGATTACCAACGCCGCAAATGAGCAACTAGGGTTCTCGCACCCCGAGAACCCTGAATGGGACCACATCTCGTTCTGCGCCTTCGCAGGGCCGCTGTCGGAAACCAGCAAGGGATTTGAGGGCAAGTCTGCCGTTGCAATCCAACCCGGGAAGGTCGATCGGTCCCCGACTGGTACGGCTGTGTCCGCGCGCATGGCGCTGATGGCGGCCAAGGGCCAGATGCAGATGGGGCAGTCCTTTGAGGCCGTTTCGATCATCGGGTCGCGTTTCACGGGGCAGATTGTTGGTCAAGCACAGGTCGGACAACGCCCCGCAATCATCCCCGAGATCTCGGGCCGTGCGTGGATCACAGGGACGCACCAGCACATGCTGGACCCCGACGACCCGTGGCCCGGAGGTTATCGGTTAAGCGATACATGGGGGCATAACCAGCCCCTTGCACATCCCGCACCCGCGCCCCAAAATGCCCGACAACCAAAAACCGGGACCATCTTATGACCGCCAAACGCAAGATCGCACGCCAAAGTCTTCCGGATGTCATCGCCAATGACCTTCGCGAACGTATTCTCAGCGGCGAACTGGCCGAGGGCGAGGTGATCCGTCAAGAGGCATTGGCTGACGAATACGACGTCTCGCGCATGCCCATCCGCGAGGCATTGAAGCGGCTGGATTCCGAAGGGCTGGTGCACCTGACCAACAATCGCGGCGCCTCGGTCGTGAAGCATTCGATCGCTGAAATCGCCGAGATTTTCGACCTGCGCATCCTGATCGAGGTGGACCTGTTCAAACGCGCCATCCCCAACATGACACAAGCCGATTTTGCCCGGTGCGAGGGTATTCTGGACAAGATGGACGCCTCGTATGACGCGGATGATGTGACCCAGTGGGGTGCCTTGAACTTCGACTATCACACGGCGCTTTATGCAGCCGCCGGGCGCAATCTGACGAACGAGTTGTTGCACCGCGTGAACCTGCAATCGGACCGCTATGTTCGGATGCATCTCAGCATCGGCGGCAAACGCGAATCCGCTAAGGACGAGCACCGCCGCCTTCTGAGTTTCGCCAAGCTGGCGACGTTGACGCCGCCGCCGCGCTGCTAACTCATCACATCAGCCACACCAAGACCGAGCTTCTGGGCGTGATCGCCGAGCTTCGGGACGCCGAAGCGACCTGATCAGCCCGCCGCAGCACCAGACACCAAACTTTATGTTCGAAAATTCTGGATACATTATCCACATCATCACAAAGAGGCCCCGCATGTCCTTCACCCCTCACGGAAAACACCTGATCGCCGGCACTTGGGTCGCGGGCGATGCGACCTTCCCCATCCAGCCCTGCGCATGGACCATCACACGCCTTTTCGTTGGGTACGCCTGCCGATATCGACGCCGCTGCCAAAGCCGCAGAAGAGGCGTTTGAAAGCTATGGCTATTCGACCCGCGCCCAGCGCGCTGCCTTCCTGAACGCCATCGCGGACCAGATCGAGGCCCGCGCCGACGCGATCACCCTGATCGGCACGCAGGAAACCGGCCTGCCCGAGGCCCGCCTTCAGGGGGGGCGAGCGAGGCCGCACCACCGGACAGCTACGCCTGTTTGCGGACCACATCCTACAGGGGGGGCGACTATTTGGACCGCCGCCATGACGTGGCCCTGCCCGACCGTGCGCCCCTG
>LLEO01000060.1_pt1 | contig 20645 bp, 23 predicted proteins | sample 595861 | NCBI WGS metagenome assembly LLEO01 (sample SAMN02919315, study PRJNA255460) | bioreactor metagenome | biome: chemostat; feature: culture 2012_25.1; material: sediment; isolation source: day35 25degC chemostat 2012 inoculated with Wadden Sea sediment taken from... | place: Germany: Bremen ... | reverse complement strand
AGTAAGGCAAGCTAACTTTTTGATAGCCTTTGTCCCGCATGCAAAGCTCGAAGTTCTTCACTCTCAGCGGCTGGTTCGTATCTTGTGAATAGATCCCAACATAAGGCGCCCAAGCAACTTGTGTGTTGGTCGGCACCGCCTGAGTCGCAGCGGTCGCGCAACCTACGGTGTCTCTTTCATATCGATCATACGTAATCCCATTCTTAACGAAATGTTCTTGCTGAACACATGCTGCCAACGGACCTAGCAACAAAAGCGCATAAATTGAGCGTTTCAAATAGGGCTTCCTTCTTATTCAAGATTTTGATTTCCAAGTCGTTCTACTTTACGCAGCATATTTCGCAAGCACTTCTACCATTCTGAGCGCAAAAGAATAACCCGCCCGTGCGCCGCACGGGCCACGCCCGACCCTCCCCCCGGGAGGGCGTATTGCGACGGATCGCCAAACGAAACGCTGCGCATGTGGTGAGGGCCTAACAAACTGAGATGCCGACGGCGCCCACCCAGGGTCGGGCGTGGCCCTCTATTTCACATGACATGATGGCAGAAGGGTGCGTTTTGGGGCTAAGCCACGCGCAGATCAGTCCTGCACAGACTCCAAATACTCCGCCAGCCTTACCAGTGCGGCAGGCGTTGGGGTCATCACGCCTTTTTCGTCCACCCCAGACCTCCATCTCGCTGTCCAGAAGCGCGCCGAACTCGGGCATGGGACCGCGTTGGGTGCCTTTGGCATAGCCGTCGATGGTCGACATGACATAGCGGGTCGGGAAGGTGCCGCCGTGTTTGGCGGTCAATTTGGTCAGGCCCGGCGCGCTGGGATAGACGCCGCCCTTGGCGTCATCGCCATGGCAGGACGCGCAGTTTTCCGCATAGATCTCGGCCCCCGGTCAGGTCGGACACGTCCTGAACCTTGGGCTTGGCCTGAGTACGGAAGATGTCCTGTGGCTGACAGGCAGCAAGAAGGATCAGAAGAAGAGGTGCTGCGCGGTACATTTGGGAACCCTGTTGCCTTTCAAAGGCTTGCTTTGGCGTGATTCTATCACGCCTACGCCCACGTGCAACCCTAGGTCATTGCAAACGCAAATTACTGACCTGCCCCTGCATGATCACATCCGTGTCGTCGCTGTCTGCCGACAGGGCCAGCGCGACCAGTGCCTCGGGGGCGTCCCCGAAAGCGCGGCGATAATCGGTGGCCAGATCGACAGTTTCCGCATGTGATCCGATGCCCGACGGGCGCAGCACGATGGTTTTGCCGCGCGGCCCCAGATAGGGCGATCCCAGCACCGCCCCGCGTTTGTGATCGCCGCCCCAGACGTAGACCAGCACGCGGCCCTCGGGATGGTTCAGAAGCTTGCGCAGCTGCGGGTGCTTTGCAGACGTTCGGCCTCGGCCTTCGGCAGGAAGGCGAAATAGAGCGCAAGGTTGCGGTCATCCCCGCCCTTCTGGCGCAGATCCGTTGCCGGGACCGAACTGTCCACCGCCCAACGCCAACTGGCCCTGCGTGCGTCCCAATCCTTGGGGGCCAAGCGGTCATAGGTGATCGACACCGATCCATCCGCCGTCACTCCAATCGCGCCCTCGGACGCTGCGAATGTGACGTTCGAAAAGAAGGCAAACCAATGCGTGCGCCACGCGTTGAAGTTCACCGGGCCCGCCATGGCCATCGAGGCCGACAGGGTCAGGGCAAGGGTCGCGGTCAGGATACGCATCGGAAGCTCCGGCAGAGATTTATGCCTGCCAGATTGCCGATCCCGCGCGGACGCGCAATCAGGGTTCACGCGAATGTCAGAGATTGCGAGGGCGCGCTTACGCATTTTCTTGTCACAAATATCCTCGCCGAAGGCATGAAATCCGCGACAGGCGCCTTACAAGATCTCGCCGCCTTCAAGACGCAAGGTCCGATCCATACGGGCGGCCAGCTCCAGATTGTGCGTCGCGATCAGTGCCGACAGGCCCCGTGTCGCGCACAAGCTCCATCAGGGCCGCAAACACTGTGTCGGCGGTGCCTGGGTCAAGGTTCCCCGTCGGCTCATCCGCCAAAAGCAGCGCTGGCCGGTTGGCAAGCGCGCGGCAGAAGGCGACGCGCTGCTGCTCGCCGCCGGACAGTTCGGCGGGGCGGTGACTGGCGCGGGTGTCTACGCCGACACGGGCCATCAGCTCCAACGCGTGATCGCGTGCGGCACGTTCGCCCACGCCGTTCGCCAGCTGCGGCAGAACGATGTTTTCCAGCGCGGTAAATTCCGGAAGCAGGTGGTGGAACTGATAGACAAAGCCCACTTCGTTGCGCCGGGTGGCGGTGCGGCGGCGATCAGACTGGCCATCCATCTTTTGTCCGTTGATCGACACTTCACCCGCATCAGCCGCGTCCAGAAGCCCCGCGATATGCAGAAGCGTCGACTTGCCGGATCCCGAGGCGCAACCAGCGCCACAACCTCGCCCTTGGCTATCGACAGGTTTGCGCCGCGCAGCACACGGATTTCGCCCGGCGTGCCCTCGTTATAGGTCTTGGTGATACCCGAGAGGGTCAGAACCGTGTCACTCATAGCGCAGTGCCTCCACCGGGTTCATCCGCGCGGCCTTGCGCGCCGGGAACAGGGTCACAACAAAAGACAGGGTTAGCGACAGGCCAACGGCCGAGGCGACATCCCAGAACTCCAACTTCGCGGGCAAATGATAGATGCCGCGGATCGACGGATCCCAGACGCCTCCACCAGAGAAATAGTTCACCACCGCAAACACAGTGTCGATATTGAGCGCAAACAGGCAGCCAAGGATCACGCCAGCAATCGTCCCGACGATCCCCGTCAGCGACCCGCACAGGAAGAACACCCGCAGGATCGAGCCTTCGGTCAGACCCATCGTGCGCAGGATGCCGATATCGCGCCCCTTGTTCTTCACCAGCATGATCAGGCCAGAGGTGATGTTCATCGACGCGATCAGCACAAGCACGGACAGGATGATGAACATGACGTTGTCTTCCATATCCAAGGCCCGCAGAAACGCGCCCGAACGGTCGCGCCACGTCCAGACGCCACTGGGGGTCTTCGACGGCGTCCATGATCGGCATGAGCAGCTTGTCGATGCCTTCCGGATCCTCGACCATCACCTCGATCTCATCGGCCAACCCTTCGCGATTGAAAAAGCTCTGGGCCTCGGCGATGGCAGGTAGACGCGGGTGCGGTCGATGTCCCAGCGGCCGGCGGTGAAGATATAGGTGACTTCGTAGGCATTCACCCGCGGGCTGGTGCCAAACGCCGTCTTCACCCCGTTGGGCGAGATGATTTTGATCTTGTCCCCGATCCCGACATTCAATTCCGCCGCCACGCCCGAACCAATAGCCACGCCACTTTCGAAATCAGAAAGCGCGCCAGCCGAGCTTTCGGGTTCGACAATGCGCGGGATGGTCAAGATGTCCTCATAGGCGATCCCGAAGACCTCGACCCCGGCATTATACTGCCCCCGGTTTGCCATGACCTGTCCCTTGACCAAGGGCGCGGCACGCACGACCCCCGGAACAGTCATGATCCGGTCGGCCCACTCCTCATAATTCGAGATCGTGCGGTCCAGCCCACCATTCGCGGTGACGCGGCTGTGGGCAAAGACCTCCACATGGGCGTTTGCACCCAGAATGGTGTCGACAAATTCGTCCCGGAATCCGGTGCGGACAGCAACGTGATGATCAGGGCGGCCACCGCCAAGGTGATGCCGATCAGGCTGATCCACGTCATGGTGCTGACGCCACCTTCGGCTCGACGCGCGCGCAGATACCGCCACGCAATCTGCCATTCGAAACGGGAAAACGGGGCTGTTCGCTTGGGCAACTCGGGCTCCTGACGGATTAATATTTGCGCCAAACTGGGGGTTCTGGGCGGCAAGGTCAAGCACCAGACCCGATTGCGGCCTGAAACCGCCACCCTACCCACAATCCGTTAACCTGTGGAGAAACATAAGTTTTCTGTGGACAACTCGCTTAACGCGCAAAGTTTCACTTTACAGAGAGAAATCTGGGTGACACCATATCTAGTAAGGCAAGGCGCAAAGAACGCCGAACCTTGTACAGGCATCAAGCATTTGTGGCCATTACGGGTCGCTGCCACGACCCCGTCACAAATGTTGAAACCAATGGGGGGCATATCATGGCCGCAACCGAGCAGTACATCGAAAGCGAAGATCTTCACCCAATCGACATCGTCGAAACCATCGCGGAACACCACGCGTGGGAATTTGACCGCGTCGCCGAGGATCAGATTGCCATGGCGGTTGAAGGCCAGTGGCGCACCTATTCGATCACGTTGGCCTGGTCGCCCTATGACGAAACCCTGCGCCTGATCTGCACTTTCGAAATGGAACCGCCCGAAGACAGCCTGCCACGCATCTACGATGCCCTAAATCGCATCAACGACCAGTGCTGGACCGGCGCCTTCACCTATTGGGGAAGAGCAGCGCTTGATGGTCTGGCGTTACGGCCTGCCCCTGACGGGCGGACAGTTTGCAGCGCCAGAACAGATCGACCGTCTGATTGCCTCGGCCGTGTCAGCATCGGAACGTTTCTACCCCGCGTTCCAGCTGGTCGCATGGACCGACCGCAGCGTCGAAGACGCGCTTCAGGTCGCCATCGCCGAGGCCTACGGGCGCGCCTAACTCCACCACTCACTAAGCCGGCCGCGCCTTCGGGCGCGGTTTCGGCTTGCGCCGCCCGCACTGCGCTCTAATCTCGCACGTCAAATGAACACGGATGGGGGCGACATCATGATGGAACAGGTAAGATCACGCAGACTGGTGCTTCTGGGGTTGCGGCAAGATGGGGTCGGCCATGCTGGAAGGCTGGCTGTCCGACGGGTTGCCGACAAGCTCGGTCTGGGTGAACGACCCCTACCCGTCGGACTGGCTGCAATCGCTGGACGGGCTGAACCTGAACACGACGCTGCCCGAAAACCCCGCCATCGTGCTGATAGCCGTGAAACCGCAAATGATGGCCGAGGCGCTGCCGACCATGAAAGCGCTCGGCAATGGCACGACCCTGTTCCTGTCGGTCGCGGCAGGCACCCCGATCTCGACTTATGAGGACATGCTGGGCGACCAGACCCCGATCATCCGTGCCATGCCCAACACCCCTGCGGCCATCGGGGCGCGGGATTACGGCGATTTGCGGCAATGATCATGCCAGCATTGCGGACATGGATCTGGCCCAAGCGCTTTTGTCCGCCGTCGGGCAGGTCGTCCGGCTGGAGGGTGAACACCAGATGGACGCCGTCACCGCAGTCTCCGGCTCTGGCCCCGCCTATGTGTTTCACCTGATCGAGACGCTGGCGGCGGCTGGCGTCAAACAGGGCCTGTCCGAAGAGCTTTCCATGCAACTGGCCAAAGCCACCGTGGGTGGCGCGGGTGCACTGGCGGAAGAGGCCGACGACGGCCCCTGCCCAACTGCGCGTCAACGTCACCAGCCCCGGCGGCACCACCGCCGCCGCGCTCTCGGTCTTGATGGACGAGGACACCGGCTTCCCCCGACCTTCTGACCCCGCGCGGTGAAAGCCGCCGCCGACCGCTCCAAGGAGCTTGCCAATGGCTGAGATCAGTTTCGACGACTTCCTGAAGATCGACATCCGCAAGGGCACCATCGTGCGCGCCGAGCCCTTCCCCGAAGCCCGCAAGCCCGCCATCAAGCTGTGGGTCGATTTCGGAGATGAGCTTGGCGAGAAGAAAAGTTCGGCCCAGATAACCGCGCATTACGACCCCGAAGCGCTGATCGGGAAAGAGGTCTTGGCCGTGGTGAACTTCCCGCCCCGCCAGATCGGCCCGATGCGCAGCGAGGTTCTAGTCCTCGGCCTGCCCGATGCAGAGGGCGAGGTCGTGCTGCTGACCCCCGACAAATCCGTCCCCAATGGCGCGCGGATGTACTGATGAAACTTTTCATCTCGCGCCCCCTGCCCGATGCGGTCCTGACCCGCGCCCGCGCGGCCTTCGACACCACCCTGCGCGACATCACGACCCCAATGACGCGGGACGAGATGATTGCGAGCCTTCAGGATTACGACATCGTCCTGCCGACGCTGGGCGACCTCTACACCGCTGACATCTTCGCCGATGCGGGGGACATCCGTGCCCGCCTGTTGGCGAATTTCGGCGTGGGCTACAACCATATCGACGTGATTGCGGCCAAGGCTCACGGTCTTCTGGTGACAAACACCCCCGGCGCGGTCACTGATGCCACTGCCGACACGGCCATGACCCTGATCCTGATGACCGCCCGCCGGGCCGGAGAAGGCGAACGCATGCTACGCAAGGGCGCGTGGGAAGGCTGGCACCCAACACAGCTTCTGGGCATGCATGTGTCCGGTAAAACCGTCGGCATCATCGGCATGGGCCGCATTGGCGAGGCAATCGCCAAACGCTGTCATTTCGGTTTCGGCATGAAGGTGGTCTTCTACAATCGCTCGCCCAAAACGCCTGACCTGCCTGCACAGCAACTGCCCAGCATTGAAGACGTCGCCCGCGCGGCAGACATCCTTGTCATCGCCGTTCCGGGCGGGGCCGAGACACAACACCTGATCGACAAAGACACGTTCGCCGCCATGCCGCCCCATGCGCTTCTGATCAACATCGCCCGCGGAGAAGTCGTCCGCGAAGCCGCCCTGATCGACGCTTTGGAACAAGGCCAGATCGCAGGCGCGGGTCTGGACGTCTACGAGTTCGAACCCAAAGTCCCCAAGGCCCTCACCGACCGCGAGGATGTGACCCTGCTGCCCCATCTGGGGACCGCAACGTTGGAAGTGCGGACCGATATGGGCATGCTGGCAATGGACAATGTCGAGGCGTTCGCACGGGGGCGAGCCCCCGCTCACCCCCCGTCTAACTTTCCTCTTGCCGAAAAATACCTTCGCCGAAGGCACCGCCTGTCGCACTGCGACAGGCCATCAAGCGCGCCGCAGGCGCTCCTTTGGTAACCTTAGCTTCCGGTGGCCTCGCGCCAGTGGCGGCGGCAGAGCGAGACATAGGTCTCGTTCCCACCAATCTGCACCTGATCGCCATCGGTCAGCACGCGCCCCTGATCGTCCTGCCGCACCACCATCGTGGCCTTCTTTCCGCAGTGACAGATCGTGCGTACTTCGCGCATCTCATCCGCCAGCGCCAACAGCGCGGCCGAGCCCGGGAACAGGTTGCCTTGAAAGTCCACCCGCAACCCGTAGCACATCACCGGCACACCCAGATCATCCACCGCACGCGCCAGCTGCCAGACCTGATCGCGGCTTAGGAACTGCGCTTCGTCAATGAACACACAGGCACAGGGACCCGCCGCCCGCCTACGTGCAATCTTGTCATAAAGATCCTCGCCTACGGCAAAGGTATCTGCTTCCGCGCCGATCCCAATCCGGCTGCCGATCCGCGCCTCGCCCGCGCGATTATCGAATTGCGCCGTGATCAGATAGGTCTGCATCCCGCGTTCATGATAGTTATAGCTGGCCTGCAGCAGCAGGGTCGATTTCCCCGCGTTCATGGTCGAATAGTGAAAATAGAGCTTTGCCATACCCCTGAATTACGCGGCCTGCGCGGACGGTTCAACCCGTCTCGGGGCGTGCCGAAAAGGAGAAAGCGGATGCGCACACAAATCCGGTCGATGGGCAAAGCCCGGGGATGGAAATGACCGTTGTACTGGGAAACAATTCGCATCCCGCTTTCTCATGCAGGCCTTCACCCACACCCCCAACGGAATACTGACCGCGGGGCCTTTCTTGCCGACGCTGGTGGCGCCGGGCACTTGTCACGAAACTCTCTCACTCGCAAACAGCAAAAAAGAACTCGCTACACCTCAGAAATAAGCCATTCCATTACCGTCAAAATAATGGGAAAAGAGATATGGAATTCCCCACACGCATATGGGGACGACAGGGGAATATGAGTATGGCTGGTGTTGGAAGCTATCTGAAAAAACATACAGAGGCGCTGGTGAAGGACGTGGGCTTGGAAGCGGCCTGTTCTGTCACTGGTAAATCCAAGGCGACTCTGGGACGTTACTATTCCGATAGCGAAGAACACGCCGACCGTTTCATGCCCATCGACGCCGTTGCCGCACTGGAAGAGGCCTCGCGTTACCCCCATGTGACCAGCGCCTTGGCCGAACTTCAGGGGATCACGATTTCCTATGATGCCGAGCGCAAGAACTCCCCCGAAGGCGGGATAAACAGCGACGTGATTGCCCTGTCGCAGCGCTTTGCGATGCTGATGGCAGAATACCAACAGTCCATCGAAGACGGGATCATCACGATCAACGAAGCCAAGCGCCTTCTGCGCGAGACGCTGGCGCTTCAGCATGTGCTGATCGACATGAAGCTGCATCTGGAAGAAGAGGCCGGGAACGGCCAAGCCTGATTATCTGGCCCCGATTATCTGGGCCGGATCAGCCGAACAGGATCACCAACCAAGCAACGCCCCCGGCAATCGCCGTCAGCGCGACAAACGCGCTGGCTGTGTCCTTGGCCTCGCGCGCAAGATCGTGTTGTTCGCGGGTGACCAGATCAACGGTGCGCTCAATTGCGGTGTTGATCAGCTCGGACGCGACCACCAGCACGCTCAGCGCCAGAAGCAGCGCGGTTTCCCCGCGGGTCAGGTCCATCCACAGCGCCGCCGCACAGGAAATTACGCAGACGACGGTCCATTGCCACAGGGACGCTTCGGTACGCCACGCGGCGCGCCATCCGGCCCAGGACCAGATGCATCTTTGCCAGAACCGACGCAGGAAAGCCTTCAGCATGTGTCCCCCTTCAGCGTTGCATGTTCGAAATAGTGCTGCACCGCATCCTGCACCCGGCGGAACCGATCGCCGCCCAGCTTGGTACCGCCAAACCAGCGGGTCACAACGATGATGTGGCCCGTGACGCCCTCGCGTTCCAGCATCCGCAGAATGACCATGCCCGCACCCGCCTCGCCATCATCGCCTTTCGTGCCGCCCTCGTCAGGCAGGATCGCCGCCCAGGTGTTGTGCGTGGCCTTGGCATAGCGTTTGTCGCGGGTCAGGGTTTTCAAGAACGCTTTCACATCTGCGCGACTGCTGACCGGCCCGCCCGAGACCGCATATTTCGATCCCCGGTCGGTCAGAAACCCGCTGAATTGCTGCATATCTGTCTTGCCCATAGGAAATGTATAGCCGCCGCACCGGCGCTTCGCCAGATCACTCTGGCCTTTGTCGCCCAAGCGACTAGACTTGGATCATGTTTACCATCGAACACGAATTTGACTCGACCGTCGTCACCCTTGTGGACGAGGGCGATGATGCCGACGGCCCCTATCTGAACGAGGACGTGACCATCAACGCCTTTGCCGATTGCGTGACGCTTGAGCAATGGGATCCGCGGACCGATCAGGTGCACAAGATCACTCTGTCGCCTGCGCAGCTGCGCGACCTAACAGCGGCGCTGAACCTGCCCGAAGGGATCTATCGGTCCGAGATCAAGCGCGGCTAAGCGTCCGCGAGACTGCGTCTTTCCACCCTGCATAGCGACGCGTGCGCGTGTCGTCGTTCATCTGCGGCGCAAAGCTACGCTCAAGCGCCCAAGTGTCGGCAAACCCGGCCTGATCAGGATAGATCCCGGCCTTCATGCCCGCCAGCCACGCCGCGCCCAGCGCGGTGGTTTCCAAAACCGTTGGACGGTCCACATCGGCACCGTTGATGTCTGCCAAGAACTGCATCGCCCAGTCGGATGCCGCCATCCCGCCATCCACACGCAGAACGGTGTCCCCGGCATTGCCATATCCGCCTGCATTGCCTCAAACAGGTCGCGGGTTTGAAAGCCTACGGCCTCGAGCGCGGCACGGGCAAATTCTTTCGGGCCGGATCCACGGGTCAGACCGAACACCGCACCCCGACATTCCGCATCCCCAATAGGGCGCGCCCATGCCGGTGAAGGCGGGCACAAGGATCACCTCTTGTTCAGGGTCAGCCGCATCCGCCAGCGCCGTGGTTTCAGCCGCATCGTCGATGATCCCCAGCCCGTCGCGCAGCCACTGCACCGCAGCACCCGCGATAAAGATCGAGCCCTCCAACGCATAAGTCGGCTTGCCGTCCAGCTGATAAGCAATCGTGGTCAGCAGGCGATTTTTTGACGCAACTGGCGCATCGCCCGTGTTCAGCAGCGCAAAGCAGCCTGTGCCATAGGTGGATTTCAGCATCCCCGGCTGGAAACACGCCTGCCCGATGGTCGCCGCCTGCTGATCCCCCGCCACGCCCAGAATGGGCACTGGCGCACCCAATAGGTCGGTCACGCCGAACTCGGACGCGCAATCGCGCACCTCGGGGCAGCAAGTTCATCGGGATATTCAGCAGCGCGCAGATATCCGCATCCCACGCGCCGCGCTTGATGTCATACAGCATCGTCCGCGCGGCATTGGTTGCGTCGGTCACATGCGACGCACCATCGGTCAGCCGCCAGATCAGGAAGGTGTCCACCGTCCCGAACGCCAGCTCCCCTGCTTCGGCCTTGGCGCGCGCGCCGTCCACGTTGTCCAAGATCCACGCCAGCTTCGTGGCCGAGAAATACGGGTCCAGCAAAAGACCTGTGCGGTCCGTCACCATCGCTTCATGCCCAGCGGCTTTCAAACCGGCACAGGTCTGTGCCGTCCGACGATCCTGCCAGACAATCGCGTTATAGATCGGAGCCCCCGTCACACGGTCCCAGACCAACGTGGTCTCGCGCTGGTTGGTGATGCCGATGGCCGCAACCTCTTGCCCCTCGGCGGCTTCCAAACAGGTCGCACACACGGTCTCCCAGATTTCTTCCGGGTCATGCTCGACCCAGCCCGAGGCCGGGAAATGCTGGTTGAATTCCTTTTGCGCAACGGCACTTGGCCGCATCTCTGCATCAAACAGGATCGCACGCGAGGATGTGGTGCCCTGATCAATGGCAAGGATATGGGTCATGGGGCTCTCCTTCTTGGCATCGCGCGCGGAACTTTCTAGAAGTTATCGCTAGCACCTTGCCAAATCCAAGTCACGTACATCCCGAAGGACCCGAAATGGATATTCTGAACGCCCTGCGCAGCATCACCGGACCGGACCATGTTTTAACCGGACCAGACATGGCGGGGTTTGCGACGGATTGGGTTGGAAAGTACCAAAACACACCCCTGGCGGTCGTGCGTCCCGGATCAGTCGAGGACATCTCGCAGATCATGAAACTGGCAAATGACACGCAAACGCCCGTCGTGCCGGTCTCAGGCCACACCGGACTTGCAGGTGGCGCCCACGCGCCCGAGGGGTAGCTTGATGCTGTCGCTGGCGCGGCTGAACACGATCCGCGAAATCAAACCAGACGCCCGCCTTGCCATCGTGGACGGCGGTGTGGTGCTGGAAACCCTGCACAACGCGGTGGCCGAGCATGGTTTACGTTTCCCGATGACCTTCGGCGCGCAAGGCTCGTGCCAGATTGCCGGGATGCTGGCGACCAATGCGGGCGGGTCCAATGTCCTGAAATTCGGCAACACCCGCGCGCTGTGCATCGGGATCGAGGCCGTCTTGCCCGATGGCCGCGTTCTGGACTTGATGAGCCAGCTGCACAAGGACAATTCCGGCTATGATCTGCGCGATCTGCTGATTGGCTCGGAAGGCACGTTGGGTGTGATTACCGGCGCGGTGCTGAAGCTGGTCCCTGCCCCCGCCGCGCGGGCGACGGCAATGCTGGCGCTGGACAATCTGACCGATGCGCTGTCCGTTCTAAACCGCCTGCAAGAGGCCACCGGCGGCGCGGTTGAGGCATTCGAATACATGCCCGTGCATTACCTGTCTGCCGTGCACACCCACTTCCCCGACCTGACCACCGTTTTCGACGCCGACCATCCGGTGATTGTCTTGGCCGAGATCGCATCGACCGCGCCAAAAGATGCCCAGCCCGACCCGGATGGCAGCCTGCCGCTGGTCAGCATGTTCGAAGCGTTGCTGGCCGACGCGATTGAAGCCGGGCACATCAATGATGCTGTCATCGCCCAGAACGACACCCAGCGCAGCCAGCTCTGGGCCCGCCGCGAAGCCGCCGCCGAGGTCTGCCTTGCCCGCAGCCCGTTGGTGAACAACGACATCGCCCTGCCGCTGGATCAAGTCGAACCCTTCCTGACCCGCATGACAGATGAGCTTGCCACTCTGGACCCGAAGGCCGATGTGTTGGAGGTCGCGCATCTGGGCGATGGCAATATTCACTATGCGGTATTCCCAAGCGATACTGTGCTGTGTGACCCGATCATGGAACGGGTCGAAGACGTGGTACGCGAAATGGGCGGCAGCTTCTCGGCTGAACATGGAATTGGGCTGTCCAAACTGCCGTCGATGCAACGCCGCAAGGACCCGGTAGCTCTGGAGGTGATGCACCAGATCAAACAGGCGTTGGATCCGAAGGGGATCATGAACCGGGAAAGGTGTTGCCGGGGTGAAATACAGTAGTTCCCCGCAGGTCCGCTTTGAGCCATTGTGCCGATTGCTGCGCCCAGTCTCTGCGGCAGCAACGCGCAGGGAGCGGGCTTTGCAAAGTTGGGCCGAACGATTACAGATCATAGCTATTTAACGGAGGACCAATGCCAGAGTTTTGTAGCTTTCTTGTCTTTAGGCCCGATGAGATCGAGTTGATTCACTCAATTTGCGCTGTAGCGAACTGGCGAACTCAGGACATTCCTGACCCCATCAATGCGATACGCCTTCACCGAAAGAGGAGGTGTCAGCGAACTATCCCAAGCCAGCGCGTTGAAGAATATAGGTGTCGGACGCGAAGGACAACAAGGCGGGAGGTTGCTTCTGCTTGAGACAGAGCAAACCGAGGCTGACAACATTATTCAACTGATCTGCGCAGCAAATATCATTCTTGAAGGGTTCCCGTTTGTTAAGAACCCGCCTACGTGCGGATTTGAGTTTTCTGGCGACGAAGCAGATCGACAAATAACGTTTGAGAACGTTTTTCGACGCGATGGCTTCTTTCAACGGTTTACCTATCGTCAGACGCTACCAGCCGCCGTCGCCATCGCTGCCGAAGCTTGGCGGAATAAGAAGCTTGTCTATGCCATTCATAAGTTGGCAATGAGCTACGAAACCGAGAGTGTAACGCCGTGGTCAATGAATCCTCGACATGGGCAGGTGTTTGAAAAACACACCGACGATTTCGCCTCACACGTTGGAACGTCTGTGGCTATTAACCTTGCATACTCGGCCATCGAAGAACTTGACCTCGGCGTAAAGGCAAGCCGTGAGGTGCCGCGATCGATTTCAAAAGAGACTTTTGTGTGGAACCCGAAGGTTTTGGAGCCATTCAAGGCACGTTTGCGTAAAGCTGGTATTGATCCGGAAAGAACGATTGATTGGGTGACCCGTGGTGATCAATCCGAAGTGCCGGTATTTGAAATGCTCAACGAGCTTTCGGAACATTCGGATGGTGTTGAGGTTCGAGATCGTCAGATTTCAGTGCCGGACGCGATCAATTTTAGCGAGTTCTTACGCAACACAATGACTGCTCATGCATTCTCATCAAAGACCAACCGTCTCGGGCCTTACGAGGTCTACAACGTTCAGCAAGTCGCACGATTTCTGATTTTGTCCAATTGCAACCTTTGGAACACTTGGACTGAGGAACTTAGAAAACGCTACAACTAGCTCTCAGTTAAATGCGGGGAAGCAGCCAGACGCGATGTTGGCTGTGCCGCTTCGGGCTGACTGCAGCCGGTGGCATACATCTAGCGAACGGTAGCAAGTCCGCGCAGCAGCCCTCAGTAACTATACTCGTCATAAATCCGGTTTAGATCCCCGTCCCATTCGCCGTGATACTTGCCCAGCAGTTCACAGGCAGGCGAGCGGCCTTCTTCGACGCTTTCCTGCAATGCGTTCAGGAAGTGGGTCTCATCCGGCACCATGCCGCCGCTGCCCACACGGGCGCGGGCTTTCAGGCCGCCTTCAGCAATCTTCACCACGTCGCGGGCCAGATCGATCATACGGATGCCGTTCACCTCGGCCTGCAGACCTTCGACGGATGCCGCGACGCGCAATGCCTCGCGGGTTTCTTCATCCCAGCCTTTGGCCAGATCCCATGCTGCATCGAGGCTTGTCTGGTCATACATCAACCCGACCCACAGGGCGGGCAGCGCACAAAGACGACGCCACGGGCCACCATCGGCGCCGCGCATCTCCATATATTGCTTGATGCGCGCCTCGGGGAAGATCGTGGTCAGGTGATCGGCCCAGTCGCTCAGCGTCGGGGTCTCACCCGGCAGCGCGGGCAGTTTGCCCTGCATGAAGTCGCGGAAGGACTGGCCCAGCGCGTCGATATACTGCCCGTCGCGATAGACGAAATACATCGGCACATCGAGCGCATAGTCGACATAGCGTTCAAACCCCATGCCGTCTTCAAAGACGAAGGGTAGCATGCCGGTACGCGCGCCATCCAGATCCCGCCAGATGCGCGAGCGCCACGATTTGTGGCCGTTGGGCTTGCCCTCGAAGAAGGGCGAATTTGCAAAGAGCGCAGTCGCAACGGGCTGCAGCGCCAGCGCAACGCGGAACTTCTGAACCATGTCGGCCTCGGATGCGAAGTCGAGGTTCACCTGCACGGTGCAGGTCCGATACATCATCTGTTTTCCGTGGGTGCCGACCTTGTCCATATAGTCGGTCATCAGCTTGTAACGCCCCTTGGGCATCACGGGCATTTGGTCGTGGGTCCACTCGGGCGCAGCGCCCAAACCGATGAAACGCGCGCCGATCTCGTCCGCGATTTCATGCACTTCGCGCAGGTGTTCGTTCACCTCGTCACAGGTCTGGTGGATGTTGTCCAAAGGCGCGCCGGACAGTTCGAACTGCCCGCCCGGTTCCAGCGAGATGTTCGCACCTTCGCGCTGCAACCCGATCAGGTTGCCCGCCTCGCGCACCTCGGTCCAGTTATAGCGGTCGCGCAACCCTTCCAGCATTTTCAGGATAGAACGCGGGCCGTCATAGGGCAGCGGCTTCAGCGTATCTTTGCAATAGCCGAACTTCTCGTGCTCGGTGCCGATTTTCCATGTGTCACGCGGTTTACAACCGTCTTCCAGAAACTGGGCCAGCTGGTCGTGATGGGTGATCGGACCACCACCGGACTGAGGAATGGACATGTTCGGCTCCTATAGAAAACGCCCCTAGGGGGCTCCAGTCGTGGGGCAAGCGGCTGCCATTGTCAATGCAGCTTTGCGACGCCGCGCGTCCAGATCACGACAGTGTCATTGGGGGGCGTGTTCACGGCGCGGATGGCCGCGTCGATATTGGCGCCGGATAGCGCGGTCAGCGCATCAAAGATCGCCTCGGCCCCTTCGGCACGGACGGGGATCGTCAGGACGGCGCCCAGTTGCTGGAACCGCCAGACGGGCAGTCCCGCCAAGTCGCGCCCAATCTCGATCCGCACCACATCGTCAAGCGAAGCAAAGCCACCTCCGATGGGCGCCAGATAGGTCACTTGGCGCTCGTCAATCTGTACGACGCCCACCCCGCCATGCGCCGAGCGAATGCGCGCACGACGCAGACCGGACCACAGGATTACCGCACCAAACGCAGCCAAGGCCAGCCCCATCCATTTGATCAGCCCCAGCGCGCCCCATGCCCACCAGAGGCCGAGAAGCAAGATGGCGGAGCCGATCAGGGCTTCGCGATACCGCAGAAGCTGTGCCTGAAGCTCGGGACGGATCACCCCCAATCCCCCAGCACTTGCTGCCACATGGTCATGGCGGCGACGGCGGCGGTGTCGGCGCGCAGGATGCGGGGGCCGAGGCTGACGGGGTGGGCGTTGTCCATCGCATGCAGGCGCGCGCGTTCGCGGTCGGAAAAGCCCCCTTCGGGGCCGATGAAGATGGCCCAGCGGTGACCACTGGCGGCGGACAGCGTCTCGGCCGCGCCGACCAGCGCCTCGTCACAGAACATGATCTGGCGGTCGTCGGGCCAGGCGTCCAGCAGCTTGTCCATGCGCATCAGATCAACGACCTCGGGCACATAGGTGCCGCCGCATTGCTCGGCGGCTTCAACAGCGTGGGGCCTGCAGGCGGTCGCGGCGGATGCGTTCAGAGTTCGTGAACTCGGTCGACATGGGCTGGATCAGGGGCGGCGCCCATCTCGGCGGCTTTCTCGACAATAAAATCGGTGCGCGCCTTCTTGATCGGCGCAAAGCACAGCCACAGGTCTGGGGGGCATGTGCAGCGGGCGGGCGGGATTGCTCAAGGCACTCCAGCACGCCCTTGCGTTTACCGGCCTCAATCACGCGGGCAGGATATTCGCCGTCGCGCCCGTTAAATAGCGCCACATGATCGCCTTCGCCCAGCCGCATCACCCCAAAAAGGTAATGCGCCTGATCGCGATCCAGCGAAACGGTTTGCCCCTGACCCAAGGGGTGATCTACATAGAGCCGAGTTTTTGCCTGTTTCATGAGGGAAATCTATGACCCCGAACGCCGATTTGCCAGACCCGAATGGACAGGTTTCTGATGCCTATACAGGTAATTGGGTGGATCACCGTGCGCCGGCATGGTCGCGGCCCTATCTGCGCCTCAGCCGCGCAGATCGCCCCATTGGCACGTGGCTTCTGCTGATCCCCTGCTGGTGGAGCCTGCTTCTGGCGACTGCAAGCACCGGGCGTTTTGGTTGGTATGAGGCATGGATCATGCTGGGCTGCGCGATTGGATCCTTCCTGATGCGCGGCGCGGGCTGTACGTGGAATGACATCACGGACCGCGATTTCGACGGCAAGGTCGAGCGCACGAAAAGCCGTCCAATCCCCTCGGGGCAGGTGACGGTGAAACAGGCTCTGACCTGGATGGGGCTACAGGCGCTGATTTCCTTTGGCATCCTTCTGACCTTCAACTGGGCTACGATCCTTCTGGGCGTCGCGGCCCTGTTGCCGGTGGCAATCTATCCCTTCGCCAAACGCTTCACATGGTGGCCGCAGGTCTTCCTTGGCGTCGCGTTCAACTGGGGGGCGCTGGTAGGCTGGGTTGCACATACCGGATCGCTTGGCTTCGCCCCCGTCGCGCTTTACGCGGCCGGGATCGCGTGGACGCTATTCTACGATACCATCTATGCCTATCAGGACACCGAGGATGATGCGCTGATCGGCGTGAAATCCACCGCGCGCCTGTTTGGCGACAACAGCCGCACGTGGCTGCGGATGTTCCTGATCGCGACCGTCGCGCTGACCGCCCTTGCGATCATTCTGGCGCTTGCCCCCAGCGCGAATGTCCTGTCGTTGGTCATCGCGCTGGGCGGCGCGTGGTTCATGGGCTGGCATCTGGCGTGGCAGCTGCGGTCTCTGGACACGGACAGCCCGGAAAACTGCCTGAAACTGTTTAGGTCCAATCGCGACACGGGTCTAATTCTTGTGCTGTTTCTTGCCGCAAGCCAAATCGTATGATTGCACCCTGCCCCAACACCCCATAATAAACTTAAAACCAAAGAAATCACGGACCTGAATACGTATGCGCCCCTCGCAATTTCTCATGGCCTCGGCCTCGCTTGTTGTTGGCGCTTTTCTGGCCCTGTTTGCGGCCATTCTTTCGGTCAACGCCATCGAAAGCTTTTCAGAAGATGCGGTGCGGGATGCGCTGACTCTGCGCGGTCACGAATGGGCGCAGGTTCAGTCTGACGGTCTGCAGGTCGTTCTGTCGGGCGATGCGCCCAGCGAAGCCATGCGGTTTCGCGCGCTGTCCATCGCTGGAAGCGAAGTCGACGCGACGCGCGTGATTGACAACATGACCATTCCAGATGCCGAGATCGTGGCCCCCCCGCGCTTCTCGATCGAGGTGCTGCGTAACAATTCAGGTATCTCGATGATCGGCCTGATCCCCACACAATCGGACCGCGAAGGTCTGGTAGACGAAGTGGGTCGCATCGCCGGCAAAGCCGAAGTCACCGATTTGCTCGAGGTCGCCGACTATCCCGTTCCCGCCAACTGGGACACAACGCTTGAGTTCGCGCTTTATGCCCTGAAGCAGCTGCCGCGCTCGAAAATCTCAATGGATGCCGACAAGGTATCGATTACGGCGGTGGCGGATAGCGTGGAAGAGCAGCAAGAGTGGGCGCGCCGTCTGAAACGCAAGGCCCCGCGTTCAATCCTTTTGTCCATCGACATCTCGGCCCCGCGCCCGGTCATCACGCCGTTCACCCTGCGCTTCCTGATCGACGAGAACGGAGCACGGTTTGACGCCTGTTCGGCCTATAACGCCATCGGACGCGCCAAGATCATTTCTGCCGCGACCGAAGCCGGGCTTGAAGGCGTGACCAACTGCATCATCGGTTTGGGCGTGCCATCGCCCGATTGGGCCGATGCAGCGGAAATGGGGATCAACGCGGTCGCTGCCCTTGGCGGCGGATCGGTCACATTCTCGGATGCCGACGTCACGCTGGTCGCGCTGGATACCACGCCGCAAGCCAATTTTGACCGCGTGGTGGGCGAGCTGGAAAGCAACCTGCCTGACCTCTATTCGCTGCACTCGGTCCTGCCGGAACCCGTCAAAATTGATGGCACCGGCGAAGGCGAGGCAACGCCCGAGTTCGTCGCAACCCTCAGCCCCGAAGGTCTGGTACAACTGCGCGGCCGCCTGTCGGACGAAGCCTTGCGCAGCGCGGCAGAAAGCTTTGCCCGCGCCAAGTTCGGATCGAATGCCGTCTATCCGGCCACCCGCCTTGACCCCAATCTACCCGCCAATTGGCCCACCCGCGTTCTGGCTAGTCTTGAAGCTTTGTCTCTGGTGCACAGCGGTGTGATCGTTGTGCAGCCCGACATCGTGGACATTCGCGGGCGCACCGGAGATCCGGAAGTCGCGTCCGAAATTTCGCGCTTGTTGGGGGAAAAGTTGGGGGCATCCGAGAACTTTCAGGTCAATGTGACCTACGAAGAAAGCTTGAACCCGACCCTAAACCTGCCCAGCCCGGAAGAATGTGCGGCAGGTATCAACGCGGTTCTGGCCGAGAAGAAAATCACCTTCGCGCCCAGCTCGGCCAATATCGAAGCCTCGGCTGCCGATACCGTCGACAAGATCGCCGAGATCATGCGCGACTGCTCGGACGTGCGGATGGAGATCGCAGGCTACACCGACAGCCAGGGCCGCGAAGAAATGAACCTTGCCCTGTCGCAAAGCCGCGCGCAGGCCGTGCTGTCCGCGCTTCTGTCACGCCGCATCCTGACCTCGAACCTATCGGCCGTCGGCTATGGCGAAGAAAACCCGATCGCCGACAACGGAACCGAGGATGGTCGTGAGGCAAACCGCCGGATCGAATTCCGACTGCTGGAAGGTGTGTCGGACGACGCAGACGAAGCCACCGAAGGTGACGCACCGGACGTGACCAGCACAGAATCAAGTGAAGATCCCGCCGCGCCGCCCTATAGTGGCCCCGAAATCTTCGCCCCCGATGCAGACGACCCTCGTCCGGCCCCGCGCCCGGAACGCTGATTGACACGGAAGGACCGCCCCGATGAACAGAACCGAGTTTATCATCGTTACCGCCATTATTCTTTTCGTGGCCTTTGTGCTGGGTTGGTTTGCCCACTGGCTGATCCATCGCTTCGTGCAGGTGCAGGGCAGCGAAATGAGCGAGCTGGACAAGATGGCACAGGCTTTGCATGACGCGGAAGAAACCCGCGACGAGGCAATCACCTATCTGCAATCGCGCGAGGCCGAGATGGCCAACCAACTCTATCAGACCGAGGCCGAATTACGCGCCGCGATGGACGGCCTGCGCGATGCCCGCCACGAAGCTGAAGAGCTGCGCGCGTATATCGAACGCACGCAGCAGGCTTAAGCTTACAGGTCTTTCACCAACCGAAGCGCGTCATAGATGGCGGCATGCGTATTGCGTGCCGACACCGCGTCGCCGATCCGGAAAAGCTGGAAATGCCCGTCGGGATTGGTGTTGATGGTCTGCGGACGTCCCTCGATCAGGGCGTTGTGGTCCACTTCACCCCGGTTGGATGAGAGCTCTTTCAGGTCGAAATACAGATCATCCATCGGCATCGTGCCATAGTTCACAACGACCTGATCATAGGTCGCTTGACGCGTGAACTCGGAATAATCCGTGCCCAGTGTGACCCTCAGGCGGTTACCGTCGCGCTTAATGTCTTTCAGGCGTTCAGTCACAGTGAACCGCACGCCCCTTAGGCTGCAGCGACCGCATATAGGCACAAGGTTCATCGCCATGATATCGGGGGCGAAGACGCGGTCCGGGGTCATCACCTCGACATTCGCACCGGCCTCAGAAGCGATCTCGGCGGCTTGCAGCGCCGGATGGTCGCCACTTTCGTCATAGATCAGCACATCACCCGCGCATTTCACGTCGCCTGCAATCACGTCCCATGCGCTGATGGCCAGATCCTGCTCGCCCTTGGTCTCGAACAGCTCGAGGTTCGGCAGGCCGCCGGTGGCAACGATCACCACATCGGGGTTCAGGGCGGTCACGTCATGGGCCTCGGCCCATGTGTTGAAATGGAAGGTCACATCGCGGGCCGCACATTGCGCCATACGCCAATCGACAATGCCGATCATCTCGCGCCGACGCGGGGTCTGCGCGGTCAGACGCACCTGCCCACCGGGATCAGGCTGCGCTTCAAAGACGGTCACATCGTGACCACGCTCGGCGGCTACCCGCGCGGCCTCAAGCCCCGCTGGCCCCCGCGCCCA
>LLEO01000059.1_pt1 | contig 20935 bp, 32 predicted proteins | sample 595861 | NCBI WGS metagenome assembly LLEO01 (sample SAMN02919315, study PRJNA255460) | bioreactor metagenome | biome: chemostat; feature: culture 2012_25.1; material: sediment; isolation source: day35 25degC chemostat 2012 inoculated with Wadden Sea sediment taken from... | place: Germany: Bremen ... | reverse complement strand
TCGCAACGGCGAGACGTTCAACATCAATGGCGACACGATGGCGGGGCGCGATCGCTGCAGCGCTGAAGGCGGATCGCCTGCTTCTGCTGACCGATGTGGAAGGCGTGAAGGGCGCAGATGGAGAGGTTCTGACCGAGCTGACGCCGTCTCAGATCCGCGAAATGACGGAATCGGGCGTGATTGCTGGTGGGATGATTCCCCAAAACCGAAACCGCCCTAGACGCGATCGAAGGCGGCGTACGCGCTGTAGTCATTCTGGACGGGCGCGCACCCAACGCCTGTCTGTTAGAGCTCTATACCGACACGGTGCCGGGTCTCTGATCCGCGCATAACGCTCGCTTCTTCGTGAGTTGAAGTTCTGGTGGATCAATTTATATTCCCCTTATGGAATATGAAATCTTGATCCGTCTGGGCAGCTTTCTGGTGCTCTTTGTCATCTTCGCACTAGCCGAAACGCTTGCACCACGTCGCGCGCGCGTGCAGCCGCGCACGGGCCGTTGGTTCACGAACCTGACGCTCGTCGCCATCGACAGCCTGACTTTGCGATTGATGAGCTTGCTTCTACCACTTCTGGCGGTCGGAGCCGCGCTTGATGCGGCACGCGCTGGCTGGGGTTTGTTCAACGTCATCGGCCTGCCCACCTGGATAGAGGTCCTAGCCGCCTTCCTGATCCTCGATTTCGCAATCTGGGCGCAACACCTGTTATTCCACAAAGTCCCTGCGCTGTGGCGGTTGCACCGAGTACACCACGCGGATCGTGACTTTGACGTCTCGACTGCGCTCAGGTTCCACCCGATTGAAATCGCCGCGTCCATGCTGATCAAGATCGGGTTGGTCTATCTGATTGGTGCACCGGCGATTGCGGTGATCCTGTTCGAGGTCGTGCTGAACGGCTCGGCCATGTTCAACCACGCTAACTGGCGGCTTCCATTGCCGCTGGACCGCGTCATAAGGCTTGTCCTTGTGACACCCGACATGCATCGTGTGCATCACTCGGTGCACCGCCACGAAACGGACAGCAACTATGGTTTCTGCCTGTCGATCTGGGATCGGTGGTTTGGCACCTACACCGCCCAACCGCAGGACGGGCATGACGACATGGTGATAGGACTGGAATGGCAGGACGACAAACCGATGAAGTTGGGCTGGAGCCTAATGCTGCCGTTTCGGCGCAAATAGACCACTCGGCGGAAGCACGCGCGGCCCATCTGGACGTCTTCGGCATGTTGCAGGAAGGGGACGAGACCATTCTGCTTCTGGGCCCGCACGAGCCGGGGTTTTGGGCGGCATTTTCTGACACACCCGAAGCACGCGACGGCACGGCGGATCCAATAGACCGCTGGTCGAAACGGGTGATCGGCACGCTGGCCCAGCGCTGGGGCGGCAGTGCAGTGTTTCCGTCGGATGGGCCACCTTACCCCCCGTTTCAAGCGTGGGCGCGAGCTCAAACCGGGCGTGGGATAGCCCGGTGGGGATGTTGGTGCATGACACGGCAGGGCTGTGGGTCAGCTATCGTGGGGCAATCCGCCTGCCTTACCTACTAAGCCTGCCAGACACGGGCACGAAACCCTGTCTGACCTGCGATTCCCCCTGCCTGACCGCCTGCCCAGTAAACGCCCTTGGCCCCGATGGTTACGACGTTCCCGCCTGTAAAACCCACCTCAACGCCGAGGATCGGGCCGACTGCATGACGCAAGGTTGTGCGATGCGGCGCACTTGTCCTGTCAGCCAAACCTATGGCAGGTTGCCCAAGCAATCAGCATTTCACATGAAAGCGTTTAATCCCACATGACCCTAACCTTGATCCTGACCCGACACGCGAAATCCAGTTGGAGCGATGCGGACCTTGATGACCATTCCCGCCCGCTGAACAAGCGGGGGCGTGCCTCGGCCAAGGCCATCGGGCGTTGGTTGGCTGATCGTGGGCACACGCCGGGCGAGGTTCTGTGTTCAGATGCGGCCCGCACGCGCGAGACTTGGGCGCTGATCGCCGACAAGCTGGTGGGCGTACCGCAGGCAAGCTATCAGTCTGAACTGTATCTGGCAGATCCCGAGACCATGCTGGACAAGCTGCGCGGCGCTTCGGCCAACACCGTGATGATGGTCGCCCATAATCCGGGGTCGGCTATATGGCGCGGCGATTGGCTGTCGAATCCCACCCACACGAGAAATTCCACCACTATCCGACCGCGGCGACGTCCGTGATCGAGTTTGATGCGGAAAGCTGGGCGGATGTGACATGGGGAACCGGCCGGGTGATCGACTTCGTGGTCCCGCGTGAGCTGATCTGATCGGCCCGACAGGTTCAATCCCCAAGCAACGTCCGCTCGAACGGAACGCCCGCCTGATGGATTTGGTCCATCAAGGCCCGGATGGAATAGCCGGCATATTCGCGCAGCTGGATCGACGGGTGATCGTGGAAATGTACCCAGTATTGATCCTCGCCTGGGCCTTCTGACCGGTAGTATGTGATGTGCTCGAGCTGCTTGATAGCAGCGAGCGGTACATGAAACCCCTGTTCCGGGCCATGGGCATGATCGGGCACCTGCCAGAGCAGATCCTCCGCCGTCAGTCGAAACCGCCATTCCCCGGTCGCACCTGCGGCGCGGCGCACGAAGAAGATCAGTTTCGTCAGATGATACAGCGCTGTGAGGATCAGGAAGAGGCCGAAGAAACCCCACAGGCCCCACGTCTCAAGCGCCTCGAAAGACAGGGCCCAAACCGCATCATCGGGCACAAGCCACAGCCCCGCGACAATGAACAGAGCAACAACAACCGGCATGATGATCATGTATTCCAGATTGCGTCTGGAAACTGATTTGCGGATGTCGAAAATCGGTTTTGCGGTCATGGGCGCCCTGCCCTTTGTTGCTTAGCCTTCGATGGCTTCCATCATGTCCACGCGGGTGGCGTGACGTCCACCCTCGAATTCGGCGTCCAGGAAGGCGTCAACGATGTGCAGCGCCAGATCCTGACCGACAACGCGTGCCCCGATGGACAGCATGTTGGCGTTGTTGTGCTCGCGGATCATACGGGCCGAGAACGCTTCCGAGCAGACGCCGCAGCGGATACCGTCAACGCGGTTGGCGGACATCATGATGCCCTGACCGGTGCCGCACAGAATGATGCCCAGCGCACAATCGCCCGAGGCCACCTTGCGGGCCGCAGCTTCGCCATGCTTGGGATAATGGGTGCTTTCCGGGGTCATCGGCCCGATGTCGACGGGTTCATAGCCTTTGGCGGCAATGTGGTCGGCGATGATCTTGCGCAGCTCGATGGCGGCGTGGTCGCTGGAAAGGACGATGCGTTTGTTGGCAGTCATGGGTGCGTTCCCTATCTGTCGCAGTTTGGCCGGGTTCTGGCCCAGTTCTAGCAGAGTGGCAACAAAAAAGCCCCACCAGATGGTGGGGCTTTTGAAGTTCGTGTCAGAAAGATCAGAGGATCTGGCTGAGGAACAGCTTGGTGCGTTCCGATTGCGGGTTGTTGAAGAACTCTTCCGGTTCGTTCTGTTCCACAATCTGGCCGGCATCCATGAAGATCACGCGGTTGGCGACCTCTTTCGCGAAGCCCATCTCGTGGGTTACGCACAGCATGGTCATGCCCTCTTCGGCCAGTTCCACCATGGTCTCCAGCACTTCCTTGATCATCTCAGGGTCAAGCGCCGAGGTGGGTTCGTCAAACAGCATGATGCGCGGCATCATGCACAGCGAGCGGGCAATCGCCACACGCTGCTGCTGACCACCCGACAACATGCCCGGATACTTGTGGGCCTGTTCCGGGATCTTCACCTTCTCAAGGAAATGCATCGCGCGCTCTTCGGCCTCTTTACGGGGCTCTTTGCGCACCCAGATGGGCGCCAGCGTGCAGTTTTCCAGAATGGTCAGATGCGGGAAGAGGTTGAAGTGCTGGAACACCATCCCCACTTCCGAGCGCACCTTGTCGACGTTTTTCAGGTCCGAGGTCAGCTCGGTCCCATCAACGATGATCTGACCTTCCTGGTGCTCTTCCAGACGGTTGATACAACGGATCAAGGTGGATTTACCCGAGCCCGACGGCCCCGCGATAACGATCCGTTCGCCCTGATAGACGGTCAGATCAATGTCGCGAAGCACGTGGAACGAGCCGTACCACTTGTTCATGTTGCGGATTTCAATTGCCACCTCGTCCGAGACGGCCAACTTGCTGCGATCAATTTGGTGATCGAGAGTAATCGAAGACATTTTGTCTCTCCTTTAGCGGTGGTCCGTACGAAGTCGGCGCTCTAGATACATCGAGTAGCGCGACATCGAGAAACAGAAGACGAAGAACAGAAGGGCGATGAAGCCGTAAAGCTCCCACACCAGACCGTTCCATGCCTGATCTGCACGGATGGCATTTGACAGACCCAGCGGGTCGAGCAGGCCAATGATCGACACCAGCGTCGTGTCCTTGAACACGCCGATGAAGTTCGACACGATGCCCGGGATCGAAATCTTCAATGCCTGCGGCATGATGATCAGACGCTGTGCTTTCCAATAGTCCAGACCCAGCGCATCAGCTGCTTCGTACTGTCCACGTGGAAGCGCGGCCAGACCGCCTCGGATCGTCTCGGCCATATAGGCAGAGGCGAAGAGCGTCACCATGATCAGCACCCGAAGGATGATGTCAAAGTTCGTGCCCGGCGGCATGAAGATGTTCAGAAGCGTCGAGGCCACGAACAAAAGCGTGATCAGCGGCACACCGCGGATGAACTCGATAAAGCCACGCACAGCGCCTTGACAATCATCAGGTCCGACTGGCGTCCCAGCGCCAGAACGATGCCGATCGGCAACGAACAGGCAATGGCAACGACACCGATGGTGATCGACAGCATGAAGCCCCCGAACTTCCGGCTTTCCACGGCCTCAAGGCTAATGGGCAGGATGCTGTCCATCAGATTGGCGAAGCAGTTGTCAGGAATAGCCACCAGACAATCGCTATAACTACGGCCCCGATAATCCCGACCAGACTTCCCAACGCCCGCGCGATGAAGACGAAGCATAGTAGCCGATCACGAAACCAAGGGCCGCGGCGATGGGCAACCAGACGGTTCCCCCCCACAAAAGCCATGGTGCTATGAAGGGATAGATGGCCGAGAAGATCAGCGGGTTCGGCAGTCGCTTGGCGCCAGCCTCGATTTCCGCGGCACGGGCTTCCTTGTCGGTAGACAAAGCCTTGAAGCCGACAAAAGCGGCTGCGCCCAGAAGGGCCAGACCAAGGATCAACCCAACGGCTCCACCCAGATACAGACCAGTCAGACCCAGCACTGCCAGAAGCAGCACCCAGTTCATGCGGCGCGAGATCATGCTGAACAGAACTGGCGTCACCGCCACGAACAACAGCGCAAAGGCCACAATCGGGCGCCAGCGTTGGTCTGCTCCGCCTTCGCTGCCATTCGGATAGAAGCCGAACAGAAGCTGTTCCCAGCGGTCATTGATCACCCCCCAACAGGCGGCGTGATGGCCCGAACCGACGATCTCGCGGCATTCGTTTTGCGACGTGCCGTTCCATGTGGGCGAGAAGATCCAAGGCAGGATTGCAGCAAGGACCATGTAAATCAGCACCAGCGACGCGATGGTCAGGATCGAGTTTACAGCCCCGCTAAACAGGTTTGCTCGCATCCACCCGACGATGCCCACCGACGAAGCGGGTGGTGCGCGTTCAGGCAGCATTTCAGAGCGGACATAAGACATATCAGACATATCAGCGCTCCTTCAGCTTCACGGATTCGTTGTACCAGTTCATCACGCCCGAAATGGTCAGCGAGATCACCAGATAGACGGCCATCAGCATTAGAACCGTCTCAAGCTCGCGCCCGGTCTGGTTCATGGTGATGCCCCCCAACGTTCCTGTGATGTCCATATAGCCCACGGCAATCGCCAGAGAGCTGTTCTTGGTCAGGTTCAGATAGTTCGAGATCAGCGGCGGAATGATAACCCGCAGCGCCTGTGGCAAGATCACAAGGCTCATGATCCGGTTCGACCGAAGGCCCAGCGCGCCAGCAGCTTCGCTCTGCCCCTTCGACACGGCCAAGATGCCCGCACGGACGATCTCGCGATGAAGGCGCCTGTATAAATAGACAAGGCCAGCCACAGGGCGATCAGCGAGTTACGCATATGCGTCCCGCCTTTGAAGTTGAAACCCTTCAGCTCGGGATAGCCCAAGTGCAGGCCCAGAAGGGTCAGCACGATCGTGGTCGGAACGACCACGACGCCAAGACGCCAGTACCACGTTGTCGGACGTTCGCCGGTAGCTTCCTGCGTGACATCCGCGCGACGCTTGATGATACGCGAGATGAAAAGCCCGCCTAAGAAGACAAAGGCGATGGCCAGAAGGTCTAGGCTGATGTCAAAGCGCAGGCTGGACTGGCCAAACAGGTGAATGTTGCCCAAGCTGTTCGAAAACAGCGGCTCCGGGATATAGATACCGCGATTGGTGACCGCGACCGTGTCCCAAAGCGACATTGCCGCCTCGCCTTTTCTAAAGGCACTCGGGGCAGGCAGAGTTTCGATCAAGATCGCCATTGTGAACACGATCCACAGAAGAACCGGTACGTTGCGGAACAACTCGACATACACCGCAGCAAGGCGCGAAACGATCCAGTTGGGCGACAGGCGCAAAATGCCCACGAAAACCCCGATGAACGTCGCCGCAATACAGCCCATAGCAGCCACAAGCAGCGTGTTGAGAAGCCCCATCAACGACGCGCGCAGGTGCGTATCCTGAGAGGTATATTCAAGCAGGCGCTGGTTGATGTCATAGCCTGCAGGTTCGCTCATAAAGCCAAAGCTGGGCTGTTTACCCAAGTCGGCGAGGTTCTGAGCAGTGTTAGAAAGCAGCCAGAAGACCAAGATCAAGAAGCCAATCAAGGCAATGATCTGAATGGTCATCGAGCGGTACCGGCTGTCATACAACAGCATGGATAGCCGGAACTGGCCCTGGTGAGGGTCGGTCATAGATGTCATGTGATACATCCCCGTTGCCCTTGGCTTGTTATTGGATAAGGCGGCTTGGGCCGCGGTGCCAAGGTGCGTTCAGATGGAAAGAAAAAGGGCGTGGATCAACCACGCCCTTTTCATGAGTTTCTTAACGGAAGGGCGGCGAGTACAGCAGGCCGCCGTCGGTCCACTGTGCGTTCAAGCCACGTGCCAGACCAATCGGAGTAGCTTCACCAATGGTCTTGGCAAAGATTTCACCGTAGTTGCCGTTCGCCATGATGGCGCGCTTGGCCCATTCGGCGTCCAGACCCAGCATTTCACCCAGATTGCCTTCGGTACCCAGCAAGCGGTTGATTTCCGGGTTGTCACCGGCAGCCGCCGACATCTCGCCAACGTTGGTCGAAGTGATGTCAAGTTCTTCAGAGCTGATCAGAGCGTTCAGAGTCCAGCGTACGACGTCACCCCAGTTGTTGTCACCGTGACGGACCAGCGGGCCCAGCGGCTCTTTCGAGATGATTTCGGGCAAGATGACCGACGACGACGGATCTTCGAAGGTCGAGCGCGTGGCAGCCAGACCCGAAGCGTCCGTGGTGTATACGTCACAAGCGCCAGCCAAGTACTGCTGCTGAGCTTCTGCGTTGGTTTCGATCGGAACCGGCTCATAGCTCATGTCGTTGGCACGGAAGAAGTCGGCCAGGTTCAGTTCGGTGGTGGTGCCGGTCTGAATACAAACGGTCGCGCCGTCCAGTTCCTTGGCCGAGGTTACACCCATTTCTTTCGGAACCATGAAGCCTTGGCCGTCATAGTAGTTCACACCAACGAATTCGAACTTCAGGTCGACATCGCGCGAGAAGGTCCAAGTGGTGTTACGGGCCAGCATGTCGATCTCGCCCGAAGCAAGCGCGGTGAAGCGCGTTTTACCCGTGGTCGGAATGAACTCGACGGCGTCGGAATCCCCCAGTACTGCGGCAGCAACTGCGCGGCAGACACTTACGTCGAAACCTTCCCAACGGCCATTTGCATCTGGAGCAGCAAAGCCTGGAACACCGGTGGCAACACCACAGTTCAGCTTGCCGCGTTCTTTAACCTGATCAAGGGTCGAAGCGTCCTGAGCAACAGCAGCGCTTGCAGCGATGCTGGCAACAGTCAGTGCGCCAAGAAAAGCGGATTTCTTCATATTTACCTCTTCCTGAATTTGCCCAGTTTTTAGGGCTTTATATGCGAACAACTGTCCGCTGTGAGTGATGCAAAAAGGGTTTTCCCCCTTCAACTGTGACAGATTTTGAAAGGATTGATCATATTTCGTCAAGGGCAACATCGCGAATTGCGATGCTTAACCTAGGGGAAAGTAAGAATATTAGGCACGCCTAACACTTTGGTTGCGTTAAGTTTCGTCACCGATTGCAGCAAAGAACCATGCTGCAAGGGCAAAATCCTTGCCCTTCCTTTCAACCATTTCCTGTGCTTCTTCGTCTTTACCCCACAATTCTTCCTGCCAAAGCTCGTCCAGACGCGACAATTGCCATGCTGCATCTGCATCCAAACGCCTTTGTGTTATGGCGAAGGACAAGATCAGCGAGCCGGACATCGACACAAGATCGTGAAACGCGGTCAATTGGAAAGGAGCAAAACTGTGGACCAAATCCGTCAGTTTCCGAACAGAATGCGCATCCTGCGCCTGATGCATCACGCCCGCGACCGGTTTCAGACGCACATTTAGAGAATCGACCGCCCAGTCAAGAATCGGATCCCATTTCTCGGCCTGCCGCTCGACCAGCTCGCGGGGGTCGGTGGCACGGTAACACAGAAGATCGCTGTCTCCATAGGCGGCCAGCATGTCTGCAACAGCGGCATGTTGCACTGACACCTTATCAATGGCCGAGTTCGACATACGCGTCACCGGCATGGTGTTGGGGTTCACCGCGTCCTCTTGCGCGTCCCCATTCGGTAGCCATGGCATCAGCCAATGCGCGCGATGGAACGATCAGAGGCGACTTGGCGGGCGTCTTGACCGCGCGCCCGTCGAGAAGCACCTGAAAGCCTCCGTCAGCCTCGCCGACCGAGGTTTCTTTCCAGAACCGTTTTGCTGCCCAACCGCTCATACTGTCCCCCAAAGTTCGTCCAGCGCTGCGGGCAGATCCGCAAACGCATCAATCAAAATATCTGCGCCGGCCGCGATCAGCCGTTCGCGCGGATGATAGCCCCACGTAACACCGATGGTGCGAAATCCCGCGGCTTTGCCCATGTCCATATCAAAGCTCGTGTCGCCAATCATCACCGCGTTGGCCGCCTCGGCTCCGGTTTCGGATAGCGCGCGCTGCAGCATTGACGGATGCGGCTTGGACGGGTGATCGTCTGCCGTTTGATGCGTCACAAAAAACTTGCGCAGATCATGCGCGTCATAGGCGTGATCCAATCCGCGTCGCGCTTTTCCTGTGGCCACGCCCAACAACACCTCGTCACGCGGGTGCAGGGCCTCAAGCGCTTCGCGGGCGCCGGGATACATCGGCGCGGCGGCCTCGCCGCCTTTTTCGGCGCGCAGCTTGATGAACATATCCTTGTACTGCTGGGCCGCGATGTCGACGTCCTTGTCGGACATCTCGGGCACCAAACGCGCGATGGCGTCGTGCAGGGATAGCCCAACGATCGACAGCACCTGTTCGCGCGTTGGCAAGGCCACGCCCATCTCACCGAAGGCGCGGTTCATCGCCTCGACGATGAAATCCTGGCTGTCGATCAGCGTCCCATCAACATCGAACACAGCAAGCTTCAGGGTGGTCATTCAGAGCGCCTCGAACGGGTCATCAGCGGCCAGATCAGGCGTCCAGCCGAAGGTTTCAAACGTATCCGCCATGTGGGGCGGCAGGTCTGCGGTGACGGTAATCGGTTTCTTCGTCACAGGATGCTCGAAGGTCATCGAGCGCGCGTGAAGGTGCAGTTTGCGCGAAATCTCTCCGCCAATCATCGCGCCCCAGCCGTCGCCCATATTGTCCTGAGACGAGCTCCATATTTGCCGTCGCCAATGATCGGGTGTCCGATCTCGGCCATGTGAGCGCGCAGCTGGTGGGTGCGGCCGGTAATCGGCTCCATCGCGACCCAAGATGCGCGGCTTGCTACGCGATAGAGCGTTGCGTAAAGCGTGTGCGCGCGCTTGGCGTCCGGATATTCATGCATCGCGCGGGGATGCACGCAGATCATCTTTTCACCCGCACCGCGTCCGCCACCCGCTGCCTTGAACAGGCCATAGCGGATCTCGCCCAGATAGGGGGTCGGAACGCCTGCCACCACAGCCCAGTAAATCTTCCGGGTTTCCTTGTGACGCATCGCAGCCGTCAGGGCCGAGGCCACAGCCTGCGTACGCGCCAGCAGCAGAACGCCAGACGTGTCTTTGTCCAGTCGGTGCACAAGGCGGGGTTTTTCCTCGCGGTCATATTTCAGAGCCTCGGCCAGACCATCCACATGCTTAAGCTGTTTGGATCCACCTGCGTGGGCAGTCCCCGGCGGTTTGTTCAGGGCGATCACGTAGTCATCTTTATAGATGACGCAGGATTGGATCATCTTAGCGTCCGCGTCCGACACCCGCGCATTAGGTTTCGACGCTGGGCGTTCGTCCTTGGTGGTCGGAAGGGGTGGGATGCGCACTTCGTCCCCCGGCCCAACGCGGGTCGAGGTTTTCACCTTGGCCCCATTCACGCGGAACTCGCCCTTGCGGCAGCCTTTTTCGATCCGGCCCTGCCCCACATGCGGAAACATGCGTTTAACCCAGCGATCTAGCCGCTGCTCGGCCTCATCCGGGCCAAGAGTAATAAGTTGAACGCTCATGCCAATACCATTCGGGTCAGCCAAAGACCCGCCATCAATGCGGCAATCGAAATCAGGACGGACCCAAGGATATAGCCGATCGCCGCGGTGCTCTGACCGCGCTCGAACAGCGTTACTGCATCCAAAGAAAAGGCCGAGAAGGTCGTGAACCCGCCCAGCACTCCGGTCATCAAGAAAGGCGCTGCCGCTTGCCCGCCTTTCTTGGCCAGGATGACAACCAATGCGCCCATCAGAAACGACCCGACCACATTCACCACCATGGTCCCGGCTGGAAAGCCGTGGCCCAACAGGCGGGTCACCGTGGTACCGGTCAGATAGCGGGCCGAGGCGCCAAGCGCGCCGCCCAAGGCAACTTGCAAAAGGGGTGTCATCATGCGTCTGACTGAGGCCAAGCGCCTTTATTGTCAAGCGCCCTGTCACATATCAGGGTGGTCTTTACGCACCTCTTTCCACCCTGTGACCATCGGTTTCACAAGGTTTTCGCGCTTCCAGAAGCGGTAAAACAGGATCGCGCCCAGATGCAGCACGATCAGCGCCAGAAGCAGAAGCGACAGGCGATAGTGCAGCCCCGCCGCCGCGCGCGCGGTGTCATAGCTGACCCAGTCAACCAGCGGGGCCCGTGTTGATAAAATCATCCGCGTCGATGAACAGCCCGGTCCCGACTTGCAAGATCAGAACACCCAGAAGCGCAAAGACCGACAACGCGCCCACCGGGTTATGGCCGGGCCAATAGCTCGGGCGGCGTTTGGGCAGGGTCGCGACGTAGGCCAGCGTTTTCTTCGGGCCAAACAGGAAGTGGCTGAACCGCGCGGGGCGCGAACCGACAAAGCCCCACAGGATGCGGAAGCCAAAAGGCCAATCACCGCATAGCCCGCATAGAAATGTAGGGTCATGATCTTGGGGCCCGAACTTGCCCAGCATCCAGCCGGTCACAACACAGACAACCAGCGTCCAGTGGAACAGGCGCAACGGCAGATCCCAGATGCAGCGCGTTTCGATTGGCGGTTGATCCTGCAATGGCATAGAAATCCTCTTTGTTGGAACCAGATTGCCATGTTTGATCCGATCTGGCGAGAGGCTTTGCCCCCATGCGTCTTGTTCCAAGACGCATTCCCCCAGGATATTTGGGACAAGAAAAACGGATCAGGTTCGGCGTTTCGTGCGCAGTTTTGCGAAATAGTCCGTGCGTTTCTTCAGCTCTCGCTCAAACCCGCGTTCGACCGGCACATAGTAGACGCCACGCTTCATGTCATCGGGGAAGTAATTCTGCCCCGAGAACCCGTCCGGCGCGTCGTGATCATAGGCATAGCCTTCGCCATAGCCCTGCTCTTCCATCAGCCGTGTCGGCGCGTTCAGGATATGCTTGGGTGGCGGTGCCGATCCCGTTTTCTTTGCCGCCTGCATTGCCGCCTTGAAGGCCACATAGTTGGCGTTGGATTTGGGCGCGAGCGCCAGATAGATCACCGCCTGCGAGAGGGGCCAGTTCACCTTCCGGGCTGCCGAGACGTTCATAGGTCTCCCATGCGTCCAGACAGACCCGCTGGGCCTGAGGATCGCCCAGTCCGATGTCTTCGACCGCCATGCGCGTCAAGCGGCGGGACAAAAAGCGAGGATCCTCGCCACCGTTTAGCATCCGGGCGAACCAATACAGCGCGGCGTCCGGATCGGACCCGCGGATGGATTTGTGTAGGGCGGAAATCAGGTTGTAATGCTCGTCGCCGGACTTGTCATAGACGCTGCGCGTTTCATCAGGCGCGAAGACAGGCCTTCAACATCCAGCTTGCCGTCGATCTTCCATGCGTTGACTTGTTCCACCAAGTTCAACAGCGCCCGCCCGTCGCCATCCGCCATTTCCAAAAGTGCCTCGCGCGCTTCGCCAGTCAAAGGCAACGCCTTGCCCAATTCTTGCTCGGCGCGTTGCACCAGTCGCTCCAGATCGGCCAATGACAGGCGCGTCAGCACCAGAACCTGAGAGCGCGACAGCACAGCGGCGTTCAGCTCGAACGAGGGGTTCTCGGTCGTGGCGCCAACCAGCAGGATCGTGCCGTCTTCCATATACGGCAGGAATCCGTCCTGCTGGGCTTTGTTGAAGCGGTGGATTTCGTCCACGAACAGAAGCGTGCCCTGCCCATTGGCGCGGCGGTGCTTGGCAGCTTCGAACACCTTACGCAGCTCGGGCACCCCAGAAAAAATCGCGCTGATCTGGACGAAATGCAGATCCGTTTCGCGGGCCAGAAGGCGGGCGATGGTGGTCTTGCCCACGCCGGGCGGCCCCCACAGGATCAGTGATCCAAGACTGCCTGCCGCTAACATCGTACCAAGCGGCGCCTCGGATCCAAGAACCTGCTCTTGCCCGATCACTTCGGACAAAGATTGCGGGCGCAGCCGATCCGCCAAGGGGCGCGGCGCATCATGACCGCGATCCGGTCGGTCGGTGGAACTGTCGAATAGGTCAGCCATGGGCCGAAACTATGCGCCCAAGTGAACGGGGAAAAGAAGAAAACGTCCTGCGTTAGATAAGACGGTTTTCCTGCGCACGCTGAAGCGCCTCGGACGTGGTGCGCGCTGACAGGCGATCACGGGCACTTCGCAGCCGCGCCTTGAGCGCGCTTTCCGAGATCCCCAATCGCGCGGCGGCTTCCGCATGGCGAAATCCTTTGGCGACCAACTGCAGCGCCGCACGCTGTGCTTGGGTCAGGCTATCGGGTGGCCGCGTGTCAAAATGCAGCTTGGTCACCACGTTAAGCAGGTGCTGAACTTCAGTGTCCGTGTATTCCCGATCAGACCGCGAAAATCCTCCGATGCTTCGAGACGAGATTGGGCCGATTGAAATTGCCACTCCGTATTTGGCACCGTAGGTGGCTGCCTGCATAAGAACATGGTGCGGATCTGGAACCTCCAATTCGCTCCACCGAATAACGCCTTCGTTCTGAACCCCCCAGAACACCAGCGGATCGACCATCATATAGCCTTCATCGATGTATCTTGCAGACCATTCGGGGTCGTATGTGCGCAGCAACATATACGGCGTGCCGTTTCGAATATGCAGCCCCAACCCGTAACCAGACGGCGCAAGCTTATCTAAATGTGACAAACTTTCGCTTAGATCGGTCTTGCGTTGCATGTTTGGCTGGATACCCTGTTTCTTTTCTTAAGAAATCATCAAGATGATGAAAACTATCTATTTAGACAAGCTGTCAGAGAGTCAAACAACCGCAGCTTGCAATTTTGGTGCCGGGTATTGGGTGGCCCTGCTGCGCCCAGAAAATGAACACAAAAACAAAAAAACCCCGCACAAGGCGGGGCTTCTTCAAGTCGGTTTTGACCGGCTTTATTCTTCGGCAGCAACTTCTTCTGCTTCCAGACGGGCGCGGTCAGCGGCGCCTTTGGCATCGGTATCGCGATCTACGAATTCGATGATCGCCATCGGAGCCATGTCGCCATAGCGGAAGCCAGCTTTCAGAACGCGGACGTATCCACCTGACGCTCAGCGTAGCGCGGGCCCAGAACGTCGAACAGTTTGGCAACCAGAGCTTCCTGCTTCAGACGGGCCGAAGCCTGACGACGTGCGTGCAGGTCACCACGTTTGGCCAGCGTGATCATCTTTTCGATGATCGGGCGCAGTTCTTTGGCCTTGGGCAGGGTGGTTTTGATCTGTTCGTGTTCGATCAGCGATCCAGCCATGTTAGCGAACATGGCTTTACGGTGTTCATGGGTGCGGTTCAGGCGGCGGTAACCACGAGCGTGACGCATTTTCTTAATCCTTCTTTGGTGCTCTTAGGTGAGCGGTGCTTTGTCTGAGAACCGATGCGTGTCGGTCCCTCTCCTTGGGGCAGGATTGCCCAGATGTTCCCCACTACTGTGGGCATTTCGGGGGCCGCTCTACGCCGCCCCCGGAAACTTGTCAAATCAGAACTGGTCTTCGAATTTCTTCGCCAGCTCTTCGATGTTCTCAGGCGGCCATTCCTCGACATCCATGCCAAGGTGCAGACCCATGCCCGAAAGCACTTCTTTGATCTCGTTCAGCGACTTGCGGCCGAAGTTCGGGGTGCGCAGCATCTCGGCTTCGGTTTTCTGGATCAGATCGCCAATGTAAACGATGTTGTCGTTCTTCAGGCAGTTTGCCGAACGGACAGACAGTTCCAGCTCGTCCACTTTCTTCAGCAGAAGCGGGTTGAACTCGAGACCATCGTCTTCGTCCTGACGGCCAGCAGCTTCCGGCTCGTCGAAGTTCACGAAGATCGACAGCTGGTCCTGCAGAATGCGCGCAGCGTATGCCACTGCATCTTCCGGCGTAACCGAACCATCGGTTTCCAGTTTCAGGGTCAGCTTGTCATAGTCCAGAACTTGACCTTCACGGGTCGGCTGAACGTCATACGACACTTTCTTGACCGGCGAATAGATCGCGTCCACCGGGATCAGGCCAATCGGCGCATCTTCCGGCTTGTTCTTGTCAGCTGCAACATAGCCTTTGCCAGTGTTGACGGTCAGTTCCATGAACAGGTCCGCGCCGTCATCCAGGTGACAGATCACGTGATCTTTGTTCAGGATCTCAATGCCAGCCGATTCCGAGATCGCACCAGCGGTCACAACCATCGGGCCTTTGGCCGAAATCGACAGGCGCTTGGGGCCTTCGACTTCCATGTTGATCGCAACACCTTTGAGGTTCAGAACGATGTCGGTGACGTCTTCACGTACACCAGCAACCGAGCTGAACTCGTGCAGAACGTTGTCGATCTGAACCGACGTGATGGCGGCACCTTGCAGCGAGCTCATCAGCACGCGGCGCAGGGCGTTGCCCAAGGTCAGACCAAAGCCACGCTCCAGCGGTTCAGCAACAACAGTCGCCTGACGTGCGGGGATCATTGCCCGGCTTTACGTCCAGCTGTGTCGGCTTGATCAATTCTGCCCAGTTCTTGTGGATCATGCGTCCCTCCATACTTGTCCTGTCCCCATGTCCAAAGGGCAGGACGCCCGAGGTTAAAATGACGGAAACCGGGCCTCGCTTCGTGCGGGGCCCGGCCGTAAAATGTTCTTATACGCGGCGGCGCTTCGGCGGGCGGCAGCCGTTGTGTGCGATCGGGGTTACATCACGGATCGAGGTGATGTTGAAACCGATAGCAGCCAGCGCACGCAGAGCCGATTCACGACCCGAACCGGGGCCCTGAACTTCAACTTCCAGCGTCTTAACACCGTGTTCCTGAGCTTTCTTGCCAGCGTCTTCCGCAGCCATCTGAGCAGCATACGGGGTCGACTTGCGCGAGCCTTTGAAACCCATGGTGCCAGCCGACGACCACGAGATGGCGTTGCCTTGCACGTCCGAGATCAGGATCTTGGTGTTGTTGAACGACGAGTTAACGTGAGCAACACCGGATGCGATGTTCTTACGCTCTTTACGCTTCATGCGGGTCTTATCGCGAGCCATTGTTCACTACTCCCCTTATTTCTTCTTACCAGCAATGGCCTTTGCAGGGCCTTTGCGAGTACGTGCGTTGGTCGAGGTACGCTGACCACGAACAGGGAGGTTACGACGGTGACGCAGACCGCGGTAGCAGCCCAGATCCATCAGACGTTTGATGTTCATCTGAGTTTCACGGCGCAGGTCACCTTCAACGGTGTAGGTTGCGTCGATGTGCTCGCGAATTGCCAGAACTTCAGCGTCCGACAGTTCGTTCACGCGACGGGTAACGTCGATGTTCACAGCTTCGCAGATGGCGGCAGCCGAAGTATGGCCGATACCGGTAATGTAGGTCAGGGCGATCGGGACCCGTTTGTGGGTCGGGATGTTTACGCCAGCAATACGTGCCACGTAGTCTTTCCTTTTCGTTGCGGTTCCGTAGCTCCGGAACTTTTTTCACAACGTAAGCCCGCCGGATCATTCCTGCGGGCCGCGCTGAATTCTCTAGTCTGGTGTGGTTCAGGGAGCGACCCCGCAGACACACCGATTCCCGTAAGATGGGGTGAGTTACTCGGGATTGAGCGTCTCGTCAACCCATCATGGCACCCCAGCCTTTTGCACACCCCGGCTTGGCCCAAAAAAACCAAAGCGCCGCGATCAGACCGCGGCGCTTGGCAATTCATCTTTGGCGTCTGGATCAGGCGCCCAGAACCTCGGCAATCTCGCCCTGCACTTCGTCAATGGTGCCCAGACCGTTGACCGACTTCAGGTCGCCTTTGGCCCAGTAATAGCCAATCAGCGGCGAGGTCTTTTTGTAGTACTCCATCAGACGGATCTTCAGGCTTTCCTCGTTGTCGTCGGCCCGCACAGGCTGACCTGCTTTGCGTGCTTCCTCGGCGCGGCCAACGATACGGCCAACCAGCACCTCGTCATCCACGCGCATTTCGACAACGGCGTCCAGCGTCTGATTGTGCTTTTCAAGAAGCGCACCCAGAGCATCCGCCTGAGGCAGCGTGCGGGGGAAGCCGTCGAAGATGAAGCCGCCTCCGGTGTCGCCTTCGAGCTTTTCCTCGATCAGGCCGATGACGATCTCGTCCGTGACCAGCTCGCCCGCGTCCATGATGGCGGCAACTTTTTTGCCCATCTCAGTGCCCGAGGCTTTGGCTTCCCGCAGCATGTCACCGGTCGACAGCTGGATCATGCCACGCTCTTCCACCAGCTTGGCGGCTTGGGTTCCTTTGCCGGCGCCCGGCGGTCCAAGAAGAATAATGTTCATCGACGTGCAGGCCCCTTCTTGCCACGTTTCTTACCGCGCAGCTGCGACTTCTCGATCAGGCCCTCATACTGGTGGGCCAGAAGATGCGATTGCACTTGCTGGATGGTGTCCATGGTGACCGACACAACGATCAGAACCGAGGTGCCGCCGAAGTAGAACGGGATGGCCAGCTGTGCGCGCAGGATCTCCGGCATCAAGCAGACCGCGGCCAGATAGACCGAGCCCAGAGCCAGCAGGCGCGTCACGACATAGTCCAGATACTCGGCGGTTTTCTTGCCGGGGCGAATGCCGGGCACAAAGCCGTTCTGGTTTTTCAGGTTGTCCGCAACCTCGTCCGTCTTGAACGCAACTTCCTTGGTGTAGAAGAAGGTGAAGAAGATGATCATGCCGAGAAGAACAGCAAATAGAGTGGCTGACCGGGGCCAAAATAGGCAAGGATGGTCGACATGACCGGACCGGCCTGACCCGACGAGAAGGTCGAGATCGTTGTCGGCAGCAGCAGCAGCGCCGAGGCAAAGATCGCCGGGATAACGCCCGCGGGGTTCACCTTGATCGGCAGGTGGGACGAGCCACCGTCATACACCTTCATGCCAACCTGACGACGCGGATACTGGATGTGCACCTTGCGCAGCGCGCGCTCCATGAACACGACGAAGGCAATTACGGCGATCATCATGACGATAACACCGATGATCACAGCAGGCTGATCGCACCCGAACGGCCCGAGGCCAGGAACTGACCCAGAGCGGCAGGGATTTCAGCGACGATGCCAACGAAGATGATCAGAGAGATACCGTTGCCGATGCCGCGTGCGGTGATCTGCTCGCCCAGCCACATCAGGAACATGGTGCCGCCAACCAGCGTAATCACACAGGCTGCGATGAAGAACGAACCAGGTTGGTGACCAGATCGCCAGCTTGCAACGAGTTCGCCAATGCGAAGGCCTGCCCCGTGGCCAGCAGAACGGTGCCATAGCGGGTGTACTGGTTGATCTTCTTGCGGCCTTGTTCGCCCTCTTTCTTCAGCTGTTTCAGCGGCTCCCACATGGAAGACAAAAGCTGCACAATGATCGAGGCCGAGATGTACGGCATGATACCAAGGCAAATACGCCCATCCGGCTTAGCGCACCGCCGGTGAACATGCCCAAGACGCCGGCGATGCCGGATTGTGCCTGGTCCATGAACTCGCGCAGGGCGTTCGCGTCGATCCCTGGAACGGGAATGAACGTGCCAAGACGATAGATGATCAGAAGCCCGATCGTGAAGAAGATGCGCTGGCGAAGCTCGGTCGCCTTGCCGAAGGCGCTCCAGCTCATGTTCGACGCCATTTGTTCTGCTGCAGATGCCATAAGGCCCCCCTTGGATCAAGAAAAACGCCGCCGGACCGTTCCCCGGCTCCGGCGGCGCTTGAAAACGTGATTAGACATGTAAGGCGCTGGGGCGCGCCTCACAAGGTCTTATTCAGCCGCAGCCGGAGCAGCGACGGCCAACTTGCCGCCAGCTTTTTCGACAGCTTCAACAGCCGATTTCGACGCACCGGTTACGGTGATGTTGGCTTTGGCGGTCAGTTCGCCTTTGGCCAGAACGCGAACACCGTCCAGCTTGCGACGGACCAGGCCCGAAGCAACCAGAGTGTCTTCGGTGATGTCACCGGCGTCCAGTTTCTTCTCGTCGATGAACTTCTGGATCAGGCCCAGGTTGATCACAGCGTACTTCTTGCGGTTCGGCTTGTTGAAGCCACGCTTGGGAAGACGCTGGTAGAGGGGCATTTGGCCGCCTTCGTAGCCGTTGATGGCTACACCCGAACGCGACTTCTGACCTTTGATACCACGGCCACCGGTTTTACCAGTGCCCGAACCGGGACCACGACCAACGCGTTTGCGGGGTTTGGTTGCGCCAGGATTGTCGCGCAGTTCATGCAATTTCATATCGCTTCTCCTTTGCCGGAACTGACCCCAGAAGCGATACGGGGCCAAACACGGCTTTTCTTGGTTTTGATTCTGCAGCCCAAAAGGCCACCGGGGGCGTATAGACGAGCCTTCTGCCCAACGCAAGCCTTCGTGGCTATTTGCGCGCCATCAACCCAACCGCGATGCCGCCCAACACAAGGGTCGAGGCCGTGACCTCGCGCACTCCGACGGTTTCACCCAGCAGGATGACCCCCGCCCCCATGGCGATCACCGGAACCGAAAGCTGGACGAGCGCGCCGGTGCTGGCGCCCAGCTTTGGCAACACGCGATACCACAGCGCATAGCCAAGGCCCGATGTGATGGCACCTGATGTGATGGCCAGAAGGATGCCGGGGGTGGACAACGCCTCGCCCCAGATGAACGGCAGCGTGGCGATCAGCACGATGGGCGTGGCAAAAATGAAATTCCACCCGGTCGCTTGAAGCGGTTCAACCGCGCGACGGCCAATCAAGGAATAGATGCCCCACCCGATGGCCGCGGCAGTCATCAAGATCAAGGGGAGCGCGGGGAGCTGCACGTTCTCTGACGGCCAAACCAGATAGGCGAGCCCAAGCATGGACACTGCCATGCCGCCCCACCGTAGCGCCGGGATACCATCCCCCGCCCGCACCGCGCCCGCAAACATCGTGACCTGCACGATGGCAAACAGCACAAGCGCACCCAGCCCTGCATCCAACGCCACATAGGCGAAAGAGAAGCCCAGAAGATAGGTCGCCAACGCCCCGGCCGAGATCCAATCAGGCGCAGGGCGTTTGGGCGCAACCTTCTGTCCCAACACCATCAACACCCACAACATAACCGCACCCGAGACCACCCGGATCAACGCGAACCCGGCAGGACCAATGGCACCGTCCGCCAACCCCGCGCGGTTGAGCAGAGAATTCGCTGCGAAAGCGGTCATGGTGAGGAAGGTGAGAAGGAAGAGGCGCATGGTTGGTCCGGTTCAGTCATAACAACGATAAGAGTGTTCGACACCGAGTGCATCTCACGACAAGGTGTGGTCAGCAAAACATCAACTAATTCGGCGGCGAAAGCCTTAGAATAGCTTTGTAAAATTGCCACGGAAGATAAATCGCACCTAGTATAAGCGCTACGTACCCCACGACAACGGTTCTTGATGCATGAAATTGGTCAGGAAAGAATAGTCGAAAAAGCAGCACTGCCGACCAAACAACAGAGATCACTGTAAGCTCTTTTTTGGTTAAGTCCTTCCTTCTGAGCGACTTATTTATTCTCACTTTCACCATCTTCACCTTTTGTCCCGCTTGGCTTTGTAATCGGAAGCGCGGCGCAGTTCGGACCATACAAGAACCGGCCCTACTATCGGGCCTAAGAGCAGAAAAGTTTTCAGGAAGTACTCGGATCGGCTCCCTTCTATTGCTTCTGGTCGAAAGTACACATCAGCAGCAATGATAACCCAGCAAATGGCAAACCCAATTGAGTGTCTGATTACTTCCTTTTTGGTGTACAGCACTCTCGCCATGGTGAATCTCTGACCTATCGTTAAACCAATG
>LLEO01000058.1_pt1 | contig 20936 bp, 30 predicted proteins | sample 595861 | NCBI WGS metagenome assembly LLEO01 (sample SAMN02919315, study PRJNA255460) | bioreactor metagenome | biome: chemostat; feature: culture 2012_25.1; material: sediment; isolation source: day35 25degC chemostat 2012 inoculated with Wadden Sea sediment taken from... | place: Germany: Bremen ... | reverse complement strand
GGGTTGCCACCGAAGGTGTTGAAGTACCCAAAGCGGGTGCGGAACTCGGCCATGATCTCGGGACGCGTCACGACCGCTGCCACCGGATGCCCGTTCCCCCATCGGCTTGCCCATGGTCACGATGTCAGGCGCAAGGCCGATCCGATCATGCCCCCAGAAATTGCGCCCGGTGCGGCCAAAGCCCGGCTGCACCTCGTCCGCGATGATGATGCCACCGGCCTTACGGACAACCGCGACGGTCGGGTCGAGGAACCCCTTGGGCAGCGTATGAAAGCCTTCATTGGCGAAGAACGGATCGAGGATCAGCGTGCCGAAGCCGTATCCAGCCTCTTCCAGCGCATCAATCGCACGCCGGATTTCTGCGGCAAATGCTTGTGGTTGCGCCTCGGCGCTGCCGCCCAGCGGGGAACAACGTATCTGGCGCAGGCACCTTTTTGACCCAATCCACCGGCCCGCCAATCGGCGTGCGTTTTGACGACATCTGGCTGACCAGATCCGTGTTGCCGTGATAGGTATTGTCGGTGCAGATGATGCCGACCTTCTCGGTCATTGCGCGGCCCATCCGCAGGGCGATGTCGTTGGCCTCGGATCCGGTGCAGACCATGATCATCGTCTCCAGCCCGTGGTCCATCGTGCCGGTCAGGCGTTCGGCATAATCCAGAATCCCTTCGTGCAGGTACCGTGTGTGAGTATTCAGGGTCGACGCCTGCTTGGTGATCGCTTCGACCACTTTCGGATGGGCGTGACCGACATGCGGGACGTTGTTGTAGCAGTCCAGATAGCGGTTTCCATCTGCGTCCCACAGCCATGTCCCTTCGCCGCGCACCACATGAACCGGCTCTCGATAGAAGGTGGTCATGTTCGGGCCAAGAAGTCGCGCGCGTCGGTCCAGAATCGAAGAGGTATCGGCCATGTCATGCTCCGCTGTATTTGGATGGTGCGGTCCGTTCGGTGTGCGGACCCTGCCCATGTGGGGATGCTACGCATAGTAATTGCGTTGTTAAGTAAATAGTCAGTCGTCCGTGACTCGCCCACGCAGAGCTTTAACCTGTCCGCGTTTGGTCTTGGTGTCCATGCGCCGGCGTTGCGACCCTTTTGTGGGCTTGGTGGGGATGCGCCGCTTGGGCGCAACCAGCGCTTTGCGGATCATCTCGGCCAGACGTTCGGCGGCGATCTCGCGGTTGCGGGCTTGGCTTCTTGTGTCTTCGACGCGGATGGTGATCGCGCCATCCTGCGCCCATTTCCGTCCCGCGATACGCTTCAACCGGGCCTTCACGGCCTGTGTCAGATGGGGCGAGCGTGCTGCTTCGAACCGCAATTCGACAGCGGTCGAGACCTTGTTCACATTCTGCCCGCCGGGGCCGGACGAACGTGAAAAGCTTTCGCTGAGTTCCCAGTCTTGCAGGGTGATATCGTCATTCACGCGGATCATGAGGCACCCTAGCCAATCACATCCGTGACGGGAATGGCAGATACGAAAAAGGGTCGCCCATCAGGACGACCCTTTCGAGAATATTGGAGGTGGGGCCGGTTAGAACTGCGTCAACTCGGCCCGCGTTTCAGTTCGAGGGCTGCCTCGAACCACCGCGACCTAGATTGTCCCAGCACCTCGCTCCGTTGCATCTCTTGACATGGACACCTCCTTTCTCGCTGTTTCTATATCTAGGAGCGTGCCACATATTTTGCGTTTGTCAAAACTTTTCACGCAGGATTTGGTGAAAGTTTTGTGACCAGGACGCGGAACGGCACCAGTGCCAGCAGTGCCAATGCCAGTTTCACCATCCAGTCAGCAACGGCCAAAGACACCCATAGCGGGGCCATCGGACCTGCGCCCAAAAGCGGCAAAACCTCGCCCGCCCAGCTAACGTCGTTGGCCGGTTCCAAGAAGGTCAGAATGCCTGAAAACGCGATGGTGAAGAAGATTGCGGTGTCGACCGAGCTGCCGATCAGGGTCGAGACAACCGGTGCACGCCACCAGCGACCTTCGCGCAGACGGTCAAAGATTGCGACGTCCAGAAGCTGTGCGGTCAGGAAGGCAAGGCCGGATCCCATGGCGATGCGCAGGGTCACAAGCGGGCCGAATTCGCCGATGATCTGGGTGCCGATGAAGCTGCAGATCACGCCGGTGACGAAACCGGCGAAGACGACTTTGCGCGCGGCGGATACACCGTAAACGCGGTTCATCACGTCAGTGACAAGGAATGCGAGCGGGTAGGTGAAGGCGCCCCAGGTCAGCCAGTTGCCGAACAGGAATTGCACCAGAATGTTTGAGGCCACGACGATGGCGGCCATGGCGATTACGCCAGGAAGAAGACGGGTCATATTGTTGGTCCGTTTTAGCAAGGTTGCGGAGACTTGGCCCCTGAATGTCAGGGACGGAGTGCTCTTACAGTGGGAAAACGGACAGATCAACTTGTGAAAAAGGGGGGTGTTGCGTCAGTTTGCGACCTTGTCCGACCGTGCTGCGTGGGTTGGGACCACATATTCAACAAATTCCGTGGTCTGGTAGAACTTGAAATTGTCGTCTGACACCATCGTCAGGCGGATGTTTCCATCCGTGTCACGCCAGACGGCAAGCCCTTCCAGATTGTCATGCAGGCCGACAGGGGTGCGCAGAAGTTCGACCTCGTTTGTGAAGCCGCCCGGGGTGATATCGAAGCGGCGGACGCGGTTGGTGAAGCCCAGAATTCCGCTGAGGTGACGCTCGAGAAGATAGAATTTTCCATCCGGGCCGATGTCGGCGCCCACCGGAAGATAGGGCGCGAAACGCGGGATCGCGAAGGGTTTGTCCCATGTCTGGCTTCCAGCCCGCAGGCGATAGACCGGAAAGGGCGAGCCCTCGACGCCTGTCCGCTCTGGGATGGTGTAAAGCGTACCGTCGCGGTCGATCGCCAAGGCCTCGAGCGACGAGTTGTTCTGCAATCCCTTGAAGTCTGGGTGCGCCTTCAGCGCGCGTCCTTTGGTCCGCAGGCCGGCAAAGCGCATCACGCGATGTTTGGCCTCGAAGCTTACGAAAATCGGGCCGTCCATGTGCGTGGCCAGCCCCTCGCTGTCCGCTCTGAACCGACCGAAGGGGGTGCCTTTCGGGGATTTCAGCGGGCCAAGTCGGGTGGTGTTCAGACCCGAGATCACGCCATCCTTGCGATCAAAACTGCCTTTGGCGATATAGCCACGGTCGGTGATCGCGATGAAGTCTTTGCCATCCTCGCTGACTTCAAGCCCGGAAAACCCGCCGAAATGTTCGCCCGTGCCGTGCCAGCGATAGGCCGACACAAGCTGCGCGTCCGACACCGGTTGCGCACCAAGATCAAGCGCCAGAAGCGCGGCAAGTGCCGCTATCGCGATGACAAAACGGGTCCGCATTGGTTGGGAAGATCCTTTAGGGTCAGAGGACCGCGAGGCTTGCGCGGAGTTGTCGTTTTCGGAGCGGGTTTGGGGTGCAGAATATCTTGCACCCATTGTTCTGCGTCCTTGCACCCATCCCCAGCGGGCGGCGGTGCCTGATCCACGCAGCCTTTCACGCCTTTGGGGCAGGAAAGCCGGACGTGGAAGTGATAGTGATGTCCCCACCACGGGCGGATTTTTCGCAGCCAGCTTCGGTCGCCCTTGGCGTCTTTGCACATCTGCACCTTTGCGCCGGGGAAGACAAAGATCCGCGCCACACGTTTGTCTTTTGCGGCGGCCTTGATGATCTCGTGATGCGCGCGGGTCCAGTTCTTGTTCACATAAGCGCCTTTCGCCCGACGGGTCGAAATCGACGAAAGCGCCTCGCGCTCGGTCGCGCTGAGGTTCAGGCGATTTGGGGGCAGCATCCAAATATCGGCATCCAGCCCGATCTGGTGCGAGCGGTGCCCGGTCAGCATCGGCCCACCACGTGGCTGGCTAAGATCGCCTACGTAAAGCCCCTTCCACCCGCGTTGTTGCGCGGCTTTGCGCGACAGGTCTTTCACGAAGTCGATCAGCTCGGGGTGGCCCCAGTTGCGATTGCGCGACAGGCGCATGGCTTGCCATGTCGGCCCAGACTCGGCCAGTTGCTCGGCCCCGGCCAAGCAGCCCTTGGCGTAGGACCCGAACGAGGCAGGACGGCTGGCCGTTCCGTTACGTGCCGCGCCGAACAGCTCTTTCGCGGGTTGTTGGGCAGCCGCAGGCACCCCGGTCAGGGCGAGGCCAGCAATCAGGATTAGCTTGTGAAACAGTTTCATATGAAACCTACGCGTGTGTGCCTTTGGGTTTAACCCAGATCAGTAGGACAAGTCCCAGTATAAAGAGCCCGATAAGCGGGGGAGACGCCGAGCTGTTGGCTGCCCGTCGCCGCCGTGATGATGCCGATCAGGAAGGGCGCAAGGAAGCTGGTGGCCTTGCCCGCAAGGGCGTAAAGGCCGAACGCCTCGGTCATGCGCTCGGGGTTGGCTTGGCGCACCATCATCGTGCGGCTGGCCGATTGCAGCGCGCCACCAGCGGCCCCGATCAGCGCGCCGAGGATGTAAAACCCGATATCTGGCAGCTTGCTGTTTGCCTCGACCGGCATTCCAAACACGCTCTCGCGTGAGATGAAGACGATGCAGATGGCCACAAAGGTTAGCACCAGAATGCAGATGGTGATCACCGGCTTGGGACCAAAGCGTCGATCCGCGCGCCCGCCGATCCATGCAAAGAGCGCACCGGTGATGATCGCGAGAATGCCGAAGATGCCGACGTCTACCACGGACCAGTTCAACACGCCTGCTGCATAGATACCGCCAAACGTGTACATCCCGTTCAGCGCATCCCGATAGAACATCGAGCTGCTGAGATAGGCAAACAGGCTGGGGGACTTCGGCAGCGACCGAATGGTCTTCCACAGGCTTGCCAGCGCGTGCCGGACCAACAGGGGGTCACTGCTAACGGGCTTCGGGTCGCGCACCCACAGGAAGAACGGGATCATGAACAGCGCGTACCAAACCGCAGTCAGCGGGCCGACAAAACGCGTACCCTCTTTCGCAGCCGGGTCCAGGCCGAAGGGGGGCGTCATGCCGATCAGGGTTTTGCCATTGGGCTGTTCAACGAACAGCGCCAGCATGATAATCAGGGTGAGAAGGCCTCCGATATAGCCAAAGGCCCACCCATTGCCGGAAATGCTGCCGATTTCCTCGCGCGAGCCGAGGTCGGGCAGCATCGCGTTGGTAAAGATCGTCGCGAACTCCATCCCGATCAGGCCGATGCCGAAGAGGATCAGAATAAGCGTCATGTTGAAATTGTCGGGAGCTGCATACCACAGCCCGAAACTGCCGATCACATACATGATCGAAAACAGCCAGATCCATCGCAAGCGGTTGCCAGAGTTATCGGCGAAGGCGCCCAGAATAGGCGCCAGCAGCGCGATGATCAGGCCGCAGGTGCCAACAGCAAACCCCCCAACTGGCCTGCGCTTGCGCGCCATCGCCCACCACGGTCTTGAAATACGGGGCGAAGACGAAGGTCAGGATCAATGTGTTATAGGGCTGGCTGGCCCAATCGAAAAAGAACCATCCCCAAATGCGCTTACGTGCCGAGATCTCTGCCATGTTTGCCCCCTGTTTTTTTTGCGATCAAACAGGGAAAAGCCCGCGCGGGCAAGAGAACTTACATCTCAGGCGGCCAGGGTCGCGTAGCGTCAGCCGCGATCCATGCCTGCACCCATTCCGGCAAGGTGGGCGCGGGGCCGGTATGGCCAATGGCGGCCCGCACCTTGTCAGAGGGAACAATTCCATCGCGATCTGTCACGGCCGAGCGATAGACGATCTGGTTCGCGCAGTCGTCGCCCAGCCACATGGTTTGCTCGACATAAAAGAATTTTCCGTCCCAGCCGACCAAGCGGCTGCGCATCTCGAACCGCGCAAAGGTGCGGATCCGCTTGCGATAACGCACACTGGCTCCGGCCATCGTCAGACCCCAGCGGTTCTTGATCAACGCGCGGCTTAGACCCGTGCGTCCTGCCAATGGAATGCGACCCAGATCGTACATGGTCAGGGTGCGGCCATTGTTCAGCTCGCGCCACAGATCGATATCCCACGGCCAGCAGCGATGGTGGCTGACATGGACGCCATCGACGTGCAGGGGATCGGCTTTGGCGAATTTGACCATCTCTTTGATCATGCGGACGAAGGGATACATGGCGGCTCCTATAATTGTGCCCGACCTGCCGCGACTTTCCCTGAACGTCAACGCCAACCGCGCGTCACCCTTGCTCTTGCGCGTCAGGCGACCTAGATGGGTGTGACCAACTTGCAAGGAGCCGACATGATCAGCATTCTCAAAATCCTTCTGATGCTTACCGAAATTGCTTGGTTCATCCTGATCGTGCACATCGTCATGTCGTGGCTGATCAATTTCCAGGTTTTGAACCTGCGCCAACCGATCGTCGCGCAAATCTGGTACGGCCTGAATAAGCTGCTCGAACCCGTGTACTCCCGCCTGCGGTCGTTCCTGCCCAATCTGGGCAATCTGGATCTGGCGCCGCTGGTTGGCCTGATCGCGCTCATGGCCATTCGGATCGTGCTGAACGACGCTTTGTACTCGGCCGCCTACTAATCCCTTGCTGCCCACGCGCGGGCATGGGATTGTGCTGTCAAAACACCGAGCAGCACACACATGCCCCGCGACCTTGATCTTCTGAAATCCGTTTTCGGCTTCGATGACTTTCGGCCCGGTCAGGCCGAGATCGTTCAGGCCGTGTGTGATGGCCAGAACACCTTGGCCATCATGCCGACGGGTGGCGGGAAATCCCTTTGCTTTCAATTGCCTGCGCTGGTGCGCGATGGTGTGACGGTGGTGATCTCGCCGCTGATTGCGTTGATGCGCGATCAAGTGCGCGGACTTCAGGCGGCGGGTGTGTCGGCGGGGGCGCTGACCTCGGGCAACACGCAGGAAGAAACCGACGCAGTGTTTGACGCGCTGGAACGCGGCGAGCTGAAACTGCTGTACATGGCGCCCGAGCGTCTGGCCTCGGGCGGGACGTTGAACCTGCTGCGCCGGATCGGCACCAGCCTGATCGCCGTAGACGAGGCGCATTGCGTCAGCCAGTGGGGCCATGACTTCCGCCCCGATTATCTGCGGATCGGAGAGCTGCGCCGCACGCTGAACGTGCCTTTGGCTGCCTTCACCGCAACTGCCGACGAAGAAACTCGCACCGAGATTGTCGAAAAGCTGTTCGATGAACGGCCTCCGCAAACTTTTCTGCACGGGTTTGACAGGCCCAATATTCATCTGGCCTTTGCTGCCAAGAATTCGCCCCGCCAACAGATATTGTCTTTTGCCGCTGCCCGAAAAGGCCAGTCCGGCATCGTCTATTCAGGCACACGCGCCCGGACCGAGACTTTGGCCAGCGCTTTGCGAGACGCAGGCCACGCCGCTGTCCATTACCACGGGGGAATGGATCCCGATGACCGGCGCGAGGTCGAGCGTCGTTTTCAGCAGGAAGACGGATTGATCGTCGTTGCCACCGTGGCTTTCGGCATGGGCGTGGATAAGCCCGATATCCGCTGGGTTGCCCATTCCGATCTGCCCAAATCGATCGAGGCCTACTATCAGGAAATCGGCCGTGCTGGCCGCGATGGTGCGCCTGCTGAAACACTGACGCTGTTCGGTGCCGACGACATCCGCTTTCGCCGCACCCAGATCGACGAGGGTCTCGCCCCGCCCGAGCGGCGCTCCGCAGATCATGGGCGACTGAATGCTCTGCTTGGTCTGGCCGAGGCACATGGATGCCGCCGTCAGCAGCTTCTGGCCTATTTCGGGGAAGAGGCTGAACCCTGTGGCAACTGCGACCTGTGTGCGACTCCGCCGGACTTGTTCGACGGGACGGTCGACGTGATGAAGGCGCTGTCCGCGATCCTGCGCACGGATGAACGTTTTGGCTCGGGGCATCTGATCGACATTCTGCGTGGGACGATGACCGAACGCGTGCAAGAACGTGGCCATGACAGCCTGCCAACCTTTGGTGTGGGGCAGGATCACACAAAGCCCATGTGGCAGGCAATATTCCGGCAGATGCTGGGGCTGGATCTGGTGCGGCCCGACCCCGAACGGCACGGTGCGCTGCGGATCACGCAAAAGGCGCATCCCGTGCTGCGCGGCGAAGCGCAAGTCACGCTCAGGCGCGACACGTTGAAGGCTGCGCGCAGGCCCGCCGCCAAGATGCTTGTGTCCGAGGAAGATGCGCCGCTGCTCTCTGCCCTCAAAGCCAAACGCCGCGCGCTGGCCGAGGCTGCCCGCGTCCCCGCCTATGTAGTGTTCACCGACAAAACGCTGATCGAAATGGCCGAGACACGCCCCGTCACGTTGGATGACATGGCGCGGATTGGCGGTGTAGGCGCGAAGAAGCTGGAAAGCTATGGCGCGGACTTCCTGCAGGTCATCGCAGGCGAGGTCGCGCATATGCACCCCGTCCGTCGCAAGCTGGCCGGCCGCGCGGCGGGCAGTTTGTTTGACCGGTTGCAAGACGCCGCTACGGACCTGTTGCGCGGCGAAGATGGGACCGGCAAATACCTGACCATCGCGCCGGGAACGTTGCGCAAAATTGCGGAACGAAAACCGATGAACATCGGCGATCTAGGCCGCATGCCGGGGATGAATGACGCCAAGCCGAACGGTTCGGCCCGGCGTTTCTGGAAATTCTAAGCGAAGAGGACTGACATGCTGGTTGTGGTTTCACCTGCCAAAAGACTGGACGAAAAACCGGCCCTGAATGGCGCTGGAACGCGACCTCGGTTTTTGGACCAAGCCGAAATTCTAGCTGAAACCGCACGCGGTGTCGGGGCGGAGGGGCTTGAGAAGCTCATGCATATCTCGCCCAAACTGGGCGCGCTGAATGCTGAACGGTTTCAGGCTTTTGGCAGTGGCGAAGGTGAAAAATCCGCGATCGAGATGTTCGCGGGCGACACCTATGCGGGCCTTGACGCACCCAGTCTGGACGAAGACGCGTTGCGCTATGCCGACAAGCATCTGTGCCTTTTGTCCGGTCTTTACGGGCTTTTGCGCCCACGTGACCAGATCGCGCCGCACCGGCTTGAGATGGGGACACGGATGGCCAATCCCCGCGGCAAGAACCTGTATGAGTTCTGGGGACCGCGCATTGCAGATGCGCTGAATGCAGCAGGGGACGAGACCCAAAGCGAGGTCTTGGTGAACTGCGCCTCGGTCGAGTATTTCTCGGCCGTGCAGAAGGACCAGCTGGCCCTGCGGGTGATCACTCCGCAGTTTATGGAGATGAAGAACGGCGCGCCGAAAGTGGTCAGCTTCTATGCCAAGAAAGCGCGCGGATCGATGGCGCGTTACGTGGTGCAGAACCGGTTGCGGGATCCAGCGGCACTGACCGAGTTCGATTTGGGCGGCTATCAGTACCAGCCGAGATGAGCACCCCCGGACCAGCCCGTTTTCCTGCGCGACGAGGGTTGATCAGACATCGTCCATCGGCGGTGTCGCGTCCTTGGGGCAACTTTCCATGATTTCGTCAAAGATGACAGGTTTGCGCAGCGGTTTGGTCAGGTAGTTGTCCAAACCGTAGACCATAACCTCTTCCGCGTCGCCCGGCATGGCGTGTGCGGTCAGGGCGACGATGCGGGTGCGCGGCATGTTCTGATCCTGCTCGATCAGGCGAATACGGCGGGTGGCTTCTTTGCCGTCGACCTCGGGCATCGAGATGTCCATGAAGATCAGGTCAGGTTTGAAGTCCAAGAACGCCTCGACCGCCTCAAGGCCGTTATTGGCAAAGCGCAGGTCGATGTTCAGCGACTTGACCAGCTTCGATAAAACCAACTGGTTGGTCTTGTTGTCCTCGGCCGCCAGCACACGCATCTGGCGGGTGTGATAGCTGGGTGGGGTGATGTCTGCAGGTGGGGTTTTAACCTCTGACGGTACCTCTGGCAGCGCCTCAGGCGCAGAACCGATCTGGCTGAGTGTGTCAAACAACACCTCGCGCAAGACAGGGGTATGCAGGACATGGGACGCCACGGCAGTGCAGCTGCAATCAGCCGCGCGTTTCTGTGGGGGCGTCAACAGGATCAGCTTGCTGTCAGGATAGGCGGTTTTCAGTGTCCGCAGGGAGTTGGCAGCTGATGATGCTGGCGCGCAGAGCGCCTCGTCCACGAAAATCAGTCGTGCATCGTGGCAAATGTCCAGCAAGTTGGCAGTCGCCGAGATCAGCGTGACCTCAAATCCAAGCGCCCGTAGACGCTTTTCCAGAATGGTTTTGTTCAGCCCCTCGGTCAAAGCCAGAACCGCCTTGCCGGGCGCATCAGGTAGCGTGGGTTCGACCACATGTTCCAGCGCAGGAAGCGAGATGTTGAAGCCAAAGCACGACCCTTCGCCTTCTTCGCTGTCTAGCCATATTTCGCCATCCATCAGCTTGACCAAGCGTTGTGCGATCGCCAGCCCCAGCCCGGTGCCTTCATAGCGGCGATTGCGATCGTCTTCGATTTGGTTGAACTCGCCAAAGATATGCGCCTGCTTGTCTTTGGGAATGCCAATGCCGCTGTCTTCGACCGAGATATGAACGCGATAGTCCTTGTCATCTTCAGCGGGCAAACCAATTGCACGCACCAGCACATGTCCTTCCGACGTGAACTTGACCGCGTTGCCGATCAAGTTGGTCAGGACCTGACGTAACCGCACCGCATCGCCCATGAATTTCGTCGGCATGAACAGGTCGAAATCAATCGACAGCTGGATGCCCTTTTCCTGCACGATGGGCTGCAACAGGGTCACCACGTCCAGAATGGTTTTCTCCAGATCGAAGGGCTCGGGGTTGAGGGCCAGCTTCGCGGCCTCGATCTTCGAGTAATCCAGCACGTCGTTGATGATGGTCAGAAGCGCCTCGCCCGACTTACGGATCGTGTCAACGTAGAGGCGCTGCTCTTCGTCCAGATCCCCTTCGGCCATCAGTTCCGCCATCGAAACGACACCGTTCATCGGCGTGCGGATTTCGTGGCTCATGTTGGCAAGGAATGCGGACTTTGCGCGGTTCGCCGCTCGGCACGGTGGCGGGCTTCTTTCAGCTTTGTCTGATAGGTGATGGTTTCGGTGATGTTGAGCCCAAGGCACACCATATCCCCATCGCGCGAGCGTCGGTCCACAAGCTGAATGTGGGTGCCGTCCCAAAGCCGTAGGTTCAGAGGGTCGCGTTTGGGGGCGTTCCAGCGCGCCAGCATCATGTCGCGCCACGCCAGTGGACGCAGGTCGCCAATGTCGACGATGCCCTCTTCTGTCGCGATGTTCAGGATGTCGACATAGCGAATGCCCGGGGCCACACAGGTCAGACCGTCAAATGGCTGCAGATAGCGCTGTTGGCGGCGATCATCCGGTCAGTCTGGTCAAACACCGCAAACCCGTCTTCGATGGTATCCAGCGAATCCCACAGCCGCCGCTTTGCGATGACGATTTCCTTGTTGGCGCGCTCAAGGTCAGCGCGGACTTGGGTGTTCTCGCCCCTGACTTCCTCGACGACCTCGCGGGTCTCGGTGATCTCGTCCGACAGTAATAACGCTTGCTGTGACAGTATGCGGTTTGCATCCGAAAGCTCGGCCTGTTTCTGGGCCAACAGCCGTTCAGCGGCCATTCTGGCGCGCCGTTCTTGTGCAAGAATATCTTCGATTTTCATCCCCGGTTCTCCGGCCTTCCGATACTGTCAAAAAGCAGCATCGTCGATCACGGTGAACAGGAACTTAACGAGGTTCGAAATTTTTGACGCCCGTAGATCCGGGAAAGAAAAACCCCGGCGCCGGGCCGGGGTTTGAGGTCTTATTCGTCTTCGTCGTCGTCTTTCGAGTCCGGCAGATTGAAGAAGCTGTCTGCATCGGGCAGCGCATCCTCTTTCTCTTCCGGAGCGTGGGACAGCGAGAACGTCTCGAGGCCCTCGATGGCACTGGGCATTCTGGGCTCCGTGTCCATCGCCAGGCTTTGCTCGGTCGACACCAGCTTGCGGCGTTCGTCATCGGACATGACGCCACCTTCTTTGGCTTGCTTGGCGGCAGCTTTCTGAACGGCTTGGTCAAGCTCGCTCTGGCGGCACAGACCCAGAGCAACCGGATCAATTGGTTCCATGTTCTGGATGTTCCAGTGGGTGCGCTCGCGGATCGACTGGATGGTCGGCTTGGTGGTGCCCACCAGCTTGGCGATCTGGGCGTCGGCCAGTTCCGGGTGGAACTTTACCAGCCACAGGATCGAGTTCGGGCGGTCCTGACGTTTGGACAGCGGGGTATAGCGCGGGCCACGACGTTTTTCTTCGCCAGCGGCAGCGGCATAGAATTTCTGCTTCAGCTTGTGCAGCGGGTTTGCTTCGGCCTTGTCGATCTCTTCCTGATCCAACTGGTTGTTGGCCACGGGATCGAAACCTTTAACGCCGGTGGCGACGTCGCCATCCGCAATGCCCTGCACTTCCAGCTCGTGCAGGCCACAGAAATCCGCGATCTGCTTGAAGCTGATCGTTGTGTTGTCCACCAGCCAGACGGCGGTGGCTTTTGCCATGATCAGTTTGCTCATCTGAACACTCCTTACAATATCGGCCCGAATACAACTTTCCCGCGCCCTGGCTGGGCTGTCTGGTGCCTTTAGGCCTTCCAGACGGGTTTCCGTTGTCGGGGAACTTCAGGCTATATAAGGAAGGAAGGCGAAAGAGGGAAGGGCAAATGCGTCAACTGATCTTGAGCGGCTTGATCTGGCTGAGCGCGGCTTGGTCCTGTGTGGCCGAGGGCGAGCGTGCCGGTGATTTCGATTACTACGTCTTGTCACTCAGCTGGTCGCCTAACTGGTGCGCGACGACCGGCGATCACCGCGAGTCTGAGCAATGTGACCCCGCCCGCGATCTGGCTGGGTCGTGCATGGTCTGTGGCCGCAATACGAAAGCGGCTGGCCCAGTTACTGCAAAACCGCAGTGCGCGCTCCGTCGCGCTCTATGACCGCCGCGCAGACGGACCTGTTCGGAACCAGCGGGGCTGCGTGGTATCAGTGGAAGAAACACGGGTCCTGTGCGGGGCTTGAGGCGGCGGTCTATTATGACCTCGTGCGCGAAGCGTTCGGCACCGTGAACCGCCCCGAGGTGTTCCGAAAACTGACCAATCCTGTGCGCTTGCCTGCATCCGTCGTGGAAGAGGCCTTCCTTCAGGCCAACCCCGACTGGCACCCGGATATGCTGACCATCACCTGCAAATCCAACCGCATCCAAGAGGCGCGTCTATGCCTGACCAAGGATCTGAAGCCCAGAACATGCGCCCGCGATGTGGTGCACGATTGCACGGCGCAGCGGGCGTTGCTGGATCCGATCAAGTAGTTACGACTTCAGGCGTTGGATCATACGGGTTTTGAAGTTGGGTTCGCGCATGGGATAGCCCAGCTGCTCGAAATCCGCCCGGTACTTCTGGTTCACGGCCATAATGCCGTTGGATTCCCAGTTGATCTCGACCTTGAAGTCCGAGGAATCCCGATAATGCGGGGTTTTCTCGGGTAGGGGTAGCCCGGTTTTTTCGGCCACATCTTTTATGATCCCTTCGATCCCATCCTCGAACCTGTAAATCGTACAATTGTCGGATAGGTATTCCCATTGCGGGATCATGTGGCCATCCAGAAAGAACGGATCGGCTTTTGCTTTGTTAAGGACATAGTCCAGCCACGGCTTGAACCGCCCTTTCTGTACGATCACATCCGCCAAGCGTTCGGTCCGCATTTTGAATTCGGATTCGAGCCGTTCGTAGGGGTCGCGCACAATCGCGAAGACAAAGTCGAAATAATCCGCGCCAAACATGGTTTCTATGTCGACCATACGCAGGTGCTGCGGGGTTACGCGCAGCGCGCGGGGCGGGATTGGGTTAAACAGTTTGAGGGGCGCAATCGAGCTCATCCATGACTCGATCGAGGTGCCGCCAGTCTTGGGAATATGGACGAAAAGGATCCGTTTCCCGTCATGCTCAATGTAGGGCACTATGTGATCTCCAAAACAATCTTTCCAATATGTGTGCTGGTCTCCATGCGGGCGTGCGCCTTATGGGCGTCTTCAAGTGCAAAAACCTGATCCATCACGGGTGCAACGCGGCCAGCGTCCAAAAGTGGCCAGACTTTTTCGGCCAGTTCCTCGGCAATGCGGGCTTTGGCCAGATCGGATTGCGGACGCAGGGTCGATCCGGTGACGGTCAGGCGCTTGGCCATGATCATCGCAAAGTTGATCTCGGCCTTGGGGCCGGACAGGAAGGCGATGTGGACCATACGGCCTTCGACGGCCAGACACTTGATGTTGCGGGCGATATAACCGCCGCCCACCATATCGAGGATCAGGTTCGCGCCGCCTTCGGGCTTCAGAACCTCGACGAAATCTTCGGTCTTATAGTTGATCGCGCGTTCCGCCCCCAGATCGGCGCAGACCGCGCATTTCTCGTCCGAGCCTGCGGTGGTGAACACCCGCGCGCCAAAGGCGTTGGCCAGCTGGATCGCCGTCGTACCGATGCCCGAGCTGCCGCCGTGGACCAAGAATCGCTCGCCTGCTTGTAGCCCGCCGCGCATGAAGACGTTGGACCAGACGGTGAAGAAGGTTTCGGGCAGGCAGGCGGCCTCTTTCATGCCCCATGCCGTCGGGGATGCGCAGGGCGTGGGCCGCCGGGGTTGTCACGTATTCAGCATAGCCGCCACCGGGCAGAAGGGCGCAAACCTGATCACCTACGGCCCACTGGGTCACGCCGTCGCCCAGTGCCACAACCTCGCCCCGAGGCCTCTAAGCCGGGCAGGGGGCTTGCGGTGGGTGGCGGGGCATAGCTGCCGGCGCGTTGCAGCGCGTCAGGACGGTTTACACCTGCATAGGCGACCTTGATCAGGATCTCGCCGGGGCGCGGGGTCGGAATGGGCTCTTCGCACAGCTGTAGGACGTCTGGACCACCGGGCTCGGTGATCTGAATTGCGCGCATGGTGTTGGTCATTTTTCGTCCTCGTCTGGGTGCCAGCGGCCGGGGTAGTTCGGGTTCGGGTTGCCGGGGGCCTTGATCGAATCCAGGATTTTGCCCGGCCCCGACATGAACGCCTTATACAGCGCCGAGCCACGCGCCTGCCCTTTGATTTTCTCGATCTGCATCACGTCGTCGATGCGACGATCAAGGAAGGCCCACGTGGCCGCGTCCCCGTCGCTTTCATCGCCCAGCCAGAACAGCACGACCGAGGAGTAGACCGCCGACAGCGTCGCCCGCTTCGTGTACCAGTTCAGATCAGTTGAACTGTCGCCCAATGTCTCCCAAATCAATCCGCATGTGTGCCATAGCGCAGCCGCCCCGTCGCTGGCGTTTTGGGGCATTGCGAAGAACGCCATCCCCTTGCGCACCAGTTCCTTATCCGCCACCTCAAGCCGGAAACGTACACCCGCCGCGATCTTGTCGCGAAAGCGCATTTCGGACAGGTCTTCCGCGTTCAGCCGCTCGACCATCTTCGCGTCACCCGCCCGGTGATAGGCCAGCGCTAAATCCAGCGCTCCGCGCGGATAAATTGCGCGTGCGTCAGCTTCGGTTAGGCCGCAATCCTCGGCTGCGGCAAGAAGAGTTGCGTCAGACCACCCGTCAAACGGGACGTGATGGGTGGCGGCCTCTAATAGGTTGTCTTTCAATGTCATAGATATTCCTCGCATCTGAAGGCGAACTGGACAAGAGGCTTCGTCGCTGCTAGAAGCCAGCTTCCTGCAACTTTTTGCAAACTCTAACTTAGAAAGGTGGTGACAACCACATGCAGGTTTCGGTTCGTGATAACAACGTCGATCAAGCGCTTCGTGCGCTGAAGAAAAAACTTCAGCGTGAAGGTGTCTTCCGTGAGATGAAGCTTAAGCAACATTTCGAGAAGCCCTCCGAGAAAAAAGCGCGCGAGAAGGCAGAAGCGATTCGCCGTCAGCGTAAGCTGGCTCGTAAGAAAGCACAGCGTGAAGGTCTTCTCTAAGATCTGAACAGTGTTCGATGGGCAGGTTGTCAACTGTCCGTCAAAACGACCCCCGTAAGCGCCGCTTCCGGGGGTTTGTTTTTTTCAGATCAGGGTTTCGGCCAGATCACCGGGAACCAGTCTTCGCGCAGTTTCTGGCCTTGCGTCATCTCGTGCCCCGGGAAGGGCGGAGAGGTGCGGCCCGGGCGTTCGACATAGCGCGCGTCATCGCCCATCCAGCGCAGGCTCAGCGCACGGCGGCGGTTGGGGGAATGGTTGCCGCGCGCACCGTGGGCAGTGCGGAAGTCGAAGATAACCGCGTCGCCGGGGTCCATCTCCCCATTCCAGCACTTTCATGTCGTCGGGGTTGGCATCCGGGTCGGGCACCGGGGTCCATCCCTGATCACCATCATAGAAGTCGCTGTCATCAGCCCAGCTGACCGGACGGACCATACGGTCCCATTTGTGGCTGCCCGCGATGAACCGCAGCGAGTTTTCGCGAACCGGATCAAGCGGGGATCCAGAAGCTGGCGGTTTGTTCGCCCTCGACAAAGTAGTAGGGGCCGTCCTGATGCCACGGCGTGGGTTTGGGGCGTGCCGGGTTCCTTGACCAGCACGTGGTCATGGAAGAACTGCGCGGTGTCGCTTTGCATGACTTCTGCAGCAATCTGCGCCGCCGGGCTTTCGCGCACGATGCGCTCGTATTCCGGGATGCGGGTCCAGTTGACGTAGTCGTCAAAGAATCGGCCTTCGGTTACGGCGTTCTCGGACGCGTACTGCGAGGGGTCCGCCATGTTGCGGTCCACACCTGCGATCATCGTGTCGATCCAGTCGGTAAAAGCGCCGCGGATCACGACCACACCATCGCGCTGGAAATCTTCGATATGCTGCTTCGTGATCATCTGTTCCTCCAAGCGTTCAGGATGTAGCGGCTGGTCATCAGATCCAGATGTGCGCCGCCGCCGTTTTTATAAAGCGTGATGTCGTCGGGCTGGCGCGTGAAGACGCCATGCTTGTGGTCGTAAAGATCGCCCACCACGTCATCTCGGCTGATCACCCCACGGGACAGAGGATCTTTGAATTCGCCGATGTGATCCAGCACCGTGTCGCGGCTGTCCATGAACAGGCGGGCGCGGGTCAGGGCGGTGTCGTCGGCCTCGCGCATGTCGGGGCGATAGGCGCCGATCAGGTCCAGGTGCTGGCCGGGGCGCAGCCAGTCGCCCTTGATCAGAGGGTCCGTCGTCATGGTCGCCGAGGTGATGATGTCCGCCTGCGCAAAGCCCTCTTCCAGTGAGGCAACCGTTTCGGTCTTGTCGAACTCATCCGCGAACTTGGCGGCACCTTCGGGCTGCGGTTCCAAATCAGGAAACGAGCGTCGGGGAACATCGCCCCATACGCCATGCGCAAGTTGCGCCCGACCGTGCCCGCGCCGACGATCAACACCACCTTGCTGTCGGGCCGCGCCAGAAGCCGCGCGCCAAGGGCGCTGTCGCCTGCAGTTTTCCACTTGGTGACAAGGTGGAAATCGACGATGGCTTCCAGAAGCCCGGTGGTGTCGTCGTAGAGGTTCACCGCCCCGTGGATCATCGGCTCGCCCCGTCCCGGATTGCCGGGCATGATGTTGGCGGTCTTTACAGCGATCCCCAACCCATCGATCCAGGCCGAGCGGGTCAGCATGGTATCTTCGCCACGATAGAGGAACGTGTCCCCGATCTCGGCCTTGGGTTTCGTGTGGTCCTCAAGGAAGGCATCCGCCAGACCTTGCCAGCTCAGAAGCTCGTCCGCTTCAAACGGGATCAGTTCGGGGGTCACAGGTCGCTCTCCTTTATCAAGTCGCGGGCGATCAGGGTGTCGGCCCACGCGCGTGGCGTGGTGAAATGGTGGGTCTGCCAACCGCGCTGGGCGGCGGCGTCAATGTTCTCAGTTCGGTCATCGGTGAACAGAAGGCCGCCGGGTGCGTGGCCGCAATCATCCTCAAGCATTTGATAGATTGTCGCGCTGGGCTTGGTCACGCCCATATGGCCCGAGATGTATCTCCGGTCGAAGTCAGACAGGAAATCATAGGCGGCTTCCCCGACCTCGAACGTGCCAATGCCGAAGTTCGACAGGGCGAAGACCGGGACGCCACGGGCTTTCAGCGCACGCAGAGTGGCCACCGAAAGGTCAATCGCGGGGCTGGCCATGTCCAGCCAACGATCATGCCACCATCGGATTTCTTCAGCATATGTCGGATATTTGTCGGCGGTGTCATAGATCACCTTCCGAAAATCCGCGCCACGATCGACCAGTTCGTTCATGAAATGCAGATCGACGGCGGCGAACATCTCTTCCCGCCGGGCTTGTCCGACCCATTGGTCATAGAGTTCTTCCGGCTGCCAGCGGATCAGGACGTTGCCGATGTCAAAAACCACGGCGGTGACGGGGGTGTTCTGTGTCATGCCGCGACCTTAGTGCGTTTGTCCGGAAACAAAAGCCGAAACCTGAGGGCGCGTGTTATCCGTTCTAGGGCCCCGAGGGGCCTGCCTGCTGGCGCGCCGCGCGGGCGTGGTGGTCGACAAGGCTGACGATGTCCGCGGGGGGGTCCGAGTCCGTGGGGGGGCACGCAGGCATGGACATTCGACGCCAAGGCAAAGATCGAGCCATCGGAGAAAAAGCTGGTGCCGGTCACAAAGATGATCCGCGCAACAGGCAGGCGATAGGAAATATAGTCCGCAAGCGCAATCGGTCGTCCGACATCAATATCGGCATTCAGAATAACCACGTCGAACGCGCGATCGGTCACCAGTGCGTGCGCCTCGGTTTTCGATTGGGCGTGCGTTACGTTCATCCCCTGACGCGACAGATGCGCCGACCAAATCCGGGCCAGATCGGGGTTCTCTTCGATAATCAGTATTTGCATAATAAACTCCGCCGGCGCGGTATGACACGTTCTGTGCCACATGCCAATCTTGCCGTTGCTGCCGTCATGTCGCCCAACCGGGCCACTTCGCCGCAATTTGCGTTGTCTTTCGGCGCGTTTTCCGTTTGAACCGTCACCAACACTGAAGGAGCGCGCGCGATGACAACCTGGATCACCATCTGTGACACCTGCAAACACGCGGACTGGGCGGAACGCGGGATGGAGAAGACTGACGGCGAAGCCTTGGCCGCGCTGATCGAGGCGCAGGCCGACGGTACGCCTGTCCGCACCCGCCGCGTGTCCTGCATGATGGGCTGCGACAACAGCTGCAACGTTACCGTTCAGGCGCATGGCAAGCTTTGCTACACGCTGGGGCGGTTCGAGGTGTCCGAGGACGCCGCACAGGGGATCGTCGACTATGCGGTGGCCCATGCGGATAGCGTCACCGGGCAGGTACCGTACCGTGAATGGCCACAGGCCGTGAAAGGCCATTTCGTGACCCGCCACGCCCCCTTGCCGGAGGACACATGACCCAAGCGGAAGAACGCGATCACGGGGGCGGACTGGACGCGGCCATTGCGCGGTTCGGCGGCACGCGCGCGGGCTGGCTGGACCTGTCTACGGGTATCAATCCGCTGCCTTATCCTGTCGGGGCGTTCTCGGCCGATGCGTGGACCGCACTGCCTGACAAAGGTGCGTTTGCGCGGCTTGAGGCTGCGGCACGGAAGTTCTGGAATGTCCCTGACGAGGCTGCGGTTTTGGCAGCGCCCGGCGCGTCCGCGCTGATCGCCCGCATCCCCTCGCTTCTTCCGGCGGGTCAGGTGCAGATCGAAGGCCCGACCTATAATGAACACGCCGCCGGGTTTCACGCGCAGGGGTGGGAGGTCGTGGACCACGCCGCCCCGGCCCCCCCGCGTTGTCGTGCATCCCCAACAACCCCCGACGGTCGCGTTTGGCCGGGCTTGGATCTGGATCGCTCCCTGACCGTCATTGACGAAAGCTTTTGCGATGTGATGCCGGATCAAAGCTTGATCAAGGCCGCGACCACACCCGGCGTCTTGATCCTGAAAAGCTTCGGCAAGTTCTGGGGCCTCGCAGGGCTGCGACTGGGCTTCGTGATCGGAGACCCCGCGCTGATCGCTATGCTGCGCGACACAATCGGTCCGTGGCAGGTCTCTGGCCCCGCGTTGGAACTGGGTGCGCAGGCGCTTGAGGATGTCGCGTGGGCCGATGCGACGCGCGCGCGGCTGGCGGACGACACCGCCCGTCTGGATGCCTGATGACCGCCAAAGGGGGCAACGGCACTGGGCGGCACCACTCTGTTCCGCCTGTACGATGTGGGCGACGCGCAGGCGTGGCAGGACCGCTTGGCCGAACGCCATGTCTGGTCACGCATCTTCCCCTATTCGACCCAATGGCTCCGCCTTGGCCTGCCGCACCCGGATCGCTGGGCGCAGTTGGAGGCTGCCCTATGATCTACGCAGCACCTCTGGTTCTGGCCTTGATATTAGACGCCTTCATGGGCGAACCTGACTGGGCGTGGAAACGTGTGCCGCATCCGGCAGTCCTGATGGGCCGTGCGATCGGGTGGCTAGAGCGCAATTTAAACGAAGGCGACAACCGCTTCTTCAACGGTGCAATGGGCGTGTTCGTGCTGGCTGCTGTGGCCGGGATAATTGGCCAAGTGATCCAGTATCTTCCCTTTGGAGGGCTGCTTGAGATCATCGTTGCCGCAATCCTGCTGGCGCAGAAATCCTTGGCCCAGCATGTGCAGGCCGTGGCGGACGCGCTGCGCCAGTCGACCGAAGATGGGCGTCAGGCTGTTGCCATGATCGTCGGGCGCGACACCAAGGACATGACAGATGACGCAATCGCCCGCGGCGCGATCGAAAGCGCGGCCGAGAACTTCTCGGACGGCGTTGTCGCGCCTGCCTTCTGGTTCCTGATTGCGGGGCTGCCGGGGCTGATGGTCTATAAGCTGGTGAACACGGCCGACAGCATGATCGGCTATCGCAACGAACGCTATGAACAGTTCGGCAAGTTCGCCGCACGGCTGGACGACGTGCTGAACTGGGTCCCCGCGCGCCTGACCGCACTGATCCTGATCCTCGCCAGCCGCCAATGGTCCGCGTGGTCGTGATCCGCC
>LLEO01000057.1_pt1 | contig 21131 bp, 32 predicted proteins | sample 595861 | NCBI WGS metagenome assembly LLEO01 (sample SAMN02919315, study PRJNA255460) | bioreactor metagenome | biome: chemostat; feature: culture 2012_25.1; material: sediment; isolation source: day35 25degC chemostat 2012 inoculated with Wadden Sea sediment taken from... | place: Germany: Bremen ... | reverse complement strand
AATTGGGCAAAGATCGGGCAGATTTAGCAAGGACATTGAGGCGGCAGAAGAGCTTTGGCTCGAAAAGCTGGCGACTTTAGAAGAGGCGCAGGAGGAACTGGGCCTTTAACGCACGGGGGAAAATATGCGTTTTTTGGCACCAATCTTTTTATTACTCGGCCTTCTGGTTAGTCCGGCACTTGCGCAGGATTTGACGGATGAGCAATCTGATGAGGCTGTTGCATTTGCGGCAAACAACACCCGCTTTGTTCTCTATCACGAGTTTGGTCATTTGGTTATCGCCCAGTTTGGCTTACCGATTCTGGGCAAAGAAGAAGATGCGGCCGATAATATTGCCTCGGTGATTTTATTGGGCGAACGCTCCGAGGAATACGACGACATACTGATCGATGCCGCAGATGGCTGGTATCTGTCCGATATTTCAAATACCGCAGATTTTGAAGATGCAGATTTCTACGACAGCCACAGTCTAGACATTCAGCGTTCCTACCAAATCGTTTGCTTGATGGCGGGGCAAAGCATGGAAACCTTTGGCGAGTTTGCTGCAGAGTATGGGCTGGATGAGGCTCGCATAGACCTTTGTGGCGTCGATTATGACCAATTGGAAAATTCCTGGGCAATTATCAACGAGGCTTTTATCGATCCCGAGCGCGGCAAGGGTTACACTGCCAGGATTGTTTATGACGAACCAACTCCCCGAAACGGAACTTTCCGCTACCATCATAAAGAACTCAGGCATGTTGGAAGAATTGCAGCAGCGCTATGCCGATACGCTGCCCCGAAGATACGATTTTCCGCGCCGCATCATGCGATGAGGCGAATGCCTTTTATGATCCGGAAGTGCCAGAAATTGTAATGTGTTACGAACTGACGGATTTGTTTTTGGACCTCATCATCGAGGATTTAATGCAGGAAGAATAACGGCCCCCAACTTTAGGCTTTTTTTCACCCAGCGCCCGCTTTGTTCTTGCTGCCAATAGGTCAGCTCGTGTTCTTTCGACAAGGCCTTCCACGCTTGCCGGGCGCGGGTGACCGCGTCGGGGATCATGGCCGTTAAACATGAAGACGACACGCTCGTAATTGTCTGCTTTTTCGGGTACGGCGCCTTCCACGTAAAAACGGATTTGCGCGTTGTTGGGGTTTTCTTGGCTGTCGGAAATCAAAACGGGCATTTCGGCCAGCTCATCCATATCGATCTGATCGCTCAGCACCATATGGGGCAAAAAGCTATCGGGGCGGAACGTCCATAGCGCCTCGTCCAGCGCATTCATTCTGGTGGGGTTGGCACACTCCACCATGCGCGCCAACCTCGTTCCAGTGTCTTTTCGAGCAGAACAGGCAGCACGGCCTCTAAAGGCTTTTGCTCCAAATGGTAGAACAAAATTTCTGTCACGCGGCCTGCTCCTTTGTTTTGACTATTCGTAGTGATTGCGCATCATCTGGTCGAGCAAATAAACGCCGAAGCCTGTGGCCCCAACTTTTGTTAACCGCTGTCGCTGGCACATTCATTGCAGTCGACAAGTCAAGGTGCGCCCAATCGGTGTCGCCGACAAAGCGTTTCAGGAACTGTGCTGCGGTGATAGCGCCTGCCCAGCGGCCACCGATGTTTTTCATGTCGGCGTTTTTGCTGTCGATCAACTTGTCATAGGCCGGGCCCATGGGGAAGCGCCAGACTTTTTCGTCGGTTTCCAAACCTGCTGACGTGATTTGCTCGGCCAGTTCATCGCTGTTTGAAAACAGGCCCGCATGTTCATTGCCCAATGCCACCAAATTGGCCCCGGTCAATGTGGCTAAATTGACCATGAATTTCGGTTTGAAGGTTTCTTTTGTGTACCAAAGCGCGTCCGCCAGCACCAAGCGACCTTCCGCGTCGGTGTTGAGCACTTCAATGGTTTGCCCTGACATCGAAGTCACGATATCGCCGGGGCGCTGTGCGTTGGCGTCGAGCATGTTTTCAACCAGGCCAATCACGCCGATCACATTGATTTTTGGCTTTCGTAGCGAAACCGTCTTCATCAACCCGGCCACGGCGCCTGCGCCGCCCATGTCGCCTTTCATGTCTTCCATGCCGCCTGCTGGCTTGATGGACAGGCCGCCACTGTCAAACACAACGCCTTTGCCGACAAACGCTACCGGCGCATCGTCCTTCGCGCCGCCATTCCATTTCATGATCGCCAAGCGCGGTGGCCGCACTGAGCCTTGCGCCACGCCCCAACAGCGCGCCCCATGCCCAATTCTTTCATTCTTGGCTCATCGAGCAACTCAACTTCCATGCCATCCGCTTCAAGGCTTTTAACTGCTTCGGCAAACTCGAGCGTGCCGAGCGCGTTGGCTGGCTCATTCACCAAATCACGCGCGAACAAGGTGCCTTGTGTCACGCAATCGCGCGCTTCGTGCGCCGCCTGAGTGCCTGCAACGTCATCAACCTCTAGGGTCAAGCTGAGCTCCGCTGCCTGCGGGTCCTCGTTCGCCTTGGTTTTGTATTTGTCAAAGCGATATTGGCTGAGCTTCAGTCCTGCCGCGACTTCTGCAACATTGTCTGCGGCAAACACATCATCATCCAATATTACGCGCGAATTTGCCCCGGGCCGATTGCTCAACTGGTCAATCAGTTTGCCGCCGAATCCAGCAAACTCATATTTTGGGCTGTCTTTGCGCAGGCCCCTCCGTACCAGCAACCAGCAGGAGATCCGCATCGAGATTTTGTGGCGCCAAGATCGGCAAGAAGGTGCCCTTTTTGCCCCTTGAATTTTGCGGCGTGCGCTAATTTCTCAATGTCGAGACCTGTTTTTCCCCCCCAAATGGCCTTGCCCCTTGTCGCTAAACTTCAAGTCCGCGTCAGCGGTGATGACTAGGTTTTCACCTGCGCCCTTGCCATGTTTCGCAATGGCGATTGTCAATGTTTGACCCATAGTTTCCTATCCCGATTGTTTGGAGGGGCGCACTTTGGCGCTTCTGGATTTTTTACTAAACTGCGTCAGAACGCAGAAAAGTGCAACCAGCATCAAAAAAATTTCGATGGCCAAAATTGCTGCCAAAAAAGATGGTGGTGGAAGCAAAGCTGTGGCAAAAGTTGTGTATGGAATTGCTGACTCGCTACATACTTAAAAAATATTTGGTCGCGGCAGCGGGCATCGCGTTTTTGCTGTGCTTCCTTGGCTGGTTGATTCAATTGTTGCGCGCCGTCGAATTGGTGACCAATAAGGGTCAAGGCATCACCGCCATGATCTATCAATCATTTTGAGCATCCCTGAGATTTTGAACATCGTGCTATTTCTATGTGTGGCATTAGGCATCTCTCGCACGGTTCGTGCACTGCAATTGTCTAAAGAGATATTCCCCATTTATGCAGGTGTCGGGCTGAGGCCACTGGTCCGCTCATGGAGCATCTTCATGCTGCTTTCACTCATGACCAGCTTGGGATTGGCTCATTTTGCGGTGCCGACGGCCAAATATTACATTGCCGTGCAAAGCGATAAGATCAATGCGGATTTGGTGGCAAACTCCTCCCGCCCGGGGCGGTTCACAGAGGTGGCACCCGGTTTAACGATGATGATCCGAGAGCGTGCACCTGATGGCACAGGGTTGGGGCTTTTTCATTTATGACACCCGCGATCCACTGCGGTCGCAGACCATTGTGGCTGAAGAGTCTCAGTTGGCACAGGTGGAAGATGTGCTCACGGTGCGGTTAAAGCGCGGCTCCATTCAGTATTACACTTTTTCAACTGGCAAAATGAGTGGTCTAGAATTTGAAACCTATTCGTTAGCATTGGCGGATATTACTGACAGCAATTCAGCCAGCACCGTCACTCCCAACTCTTTGCAACTGCTGGTGCAGTCTGCCAGTAGCGGCTTTTCAGCGCGAGAAGCCCTCACGCTACACTTGCGCAACGCAAGCGCGCTTTATGTTTTTACTATGGGGCTTTTGGCCTTTTTCATGGTCTCTCGCCCCAACACAATGCGCGGCAAAACACGGATAAGTATCGACTTCGTGGTTCTGGCTATTGCGTTGGTCACCAAGGTTATTGGCACAGGTGTGGAACAATATGTGTTCCGCACCCCCAAATCTGGCGTTGGCCGTTTATATCCCCTGCGCTCTTGCCGCTCATACTGGCGCTGCCCTTTGCTGTTCACCAAGGGCTTTTGCGACGTCCGCCCAAAATTTCAGGTGCCACATGACCCATCTTGGCCTGCATGTAAGCATCAAGATTTTCAAATCAGTCCTTTTGGTGATGAGCCTGTTCTTCGCTTTGGTCGGCCTGATTGAGATCGTCGAATTTGGCAATCGCGCTGGCGCTGGGATCACGTCGAACCCTATCACCACACTTTCGTCTGCGGCGCTCACCGCCTCCGTATGGAGCATGGACCTACTGCCAATTTCATTTGTGATCGGTGGTGTAATTGCTATTAGCGATTTGCAAAATCATCGGGAACTGATCGTGGCGAAGGCTTCAGGCATTTCAATTTGGGGCCTTGTCCGTGCGCCGCTTATTTTTGCGATTATGGTCGGTCTGATTGTCAGCTACGCGCTTGACCCCCTGGTTCTCAGGTTAAACGATGAGGTGGAGCGCGCAAGTAAAAGCCCAGTCGTCAACCTCCGGAACGCTCAATCGTCGCTCAGGCTGGATCGAGCAAAAAAATGCCGATGGTCGCTATATCATTAAGGCCAATGAAATTTTGAGCACGGGCGATGCGATGAACGGGGTTCGGGTGTTTATGCTTGGCGGGCAAACGGCGATAATCGGCAGATCGTCGCGGCGCAAGCGCGCTATGAAAATTTCAAATGGCGTTTTACTGACGGCACTATCAGTGAATCAGGCGCGCCGGTAAAGCGCTTTGATACCCTAACTCTCGCAACAAATTTTAGCGCGGAACAATTAAGGCTGCAGCTTGGATCTATTTCGCGCATGTCTATTTTTGATTTAAAATCTCAATTGCGTGATAAAACCATCACAACCCCCGCGGAATATGCCGCTCAGATGCGAATGCGCCGGTTAGAAGCCTTGCCAATTGTGCTTGTTGGGACTTTATTAATTGCGTTTGCATTTACATCGGGTTATTCACGTCTAGGCACGTCGGGAACCCACATAATTTACGGAATTTTGTTAGGGTTTGTTGTGTATATTTTGACGAAGCTTGCTGATCGCGCAGGGGAATCTGGTGATATAAATGCGTTGTTGGCGGCATGGGGACCCGCAATTGTAGCAATTGTGATTGGCACAACTGTTCTTTTGCAAAAGGAAGATGGATGAGCGTGACGCGTTTATGCACGCATAAGGGGAAGTTCAAGTCGGCGTTGCTTGGCCTTGGTTTGCTGGCGACTTGCGCTTTTGCGCCTGTTGCATGGGGCAACAGACCGAGCTTTTACCATCCGATTATTTCGCTGGTCAGGTACTTTCCACCACAAGTGACATTAAATTTAACGCGCAAACACTGACTGTTTTGCAAGAGCAAAATCTCATTATTGCCACGGGTGACGTGGAGCTTTCTGCAGAAGGCTATCTCATCAAGGCGCAACGCGTCGTTTACAATCGCACCACACGCGAAGTTGAGTTGCTGGGCGACGTCGCTGTTCGCGACCCAGACGGTTTGGTCTATGTCGCCGATAAGGCCAATTTAACCGGGGACTTTCGCCAAGGTCTTCTCGAAAATCTAATTTTCCAAGACGAGGCAGGTTATTGGCTTTCTGCTGCCGAAGCTGAAATTAAACCAAATCGCAGCCTTGATTTGACGGATGCTGATATCACCCGTGTGGCACTTGTGTCGACGACAAGGGACGTGAAATTGGCTGGCGTATCAAAGCTGTGCGCATCGTGCGCAACACAGAAGAAAAAACGATTTACTTTGAGCGACCATCCATGGTGTTTGCGGGCGTTCCCATTGCGACGATCCCCTATCTCACCATCCCAGATCCGTCACTTACTGACTATGACGAGCTGCTCAAAGCGCGCCTTTCTTACTCTTCAGAGTTAGGCATTGGCATCGCGTATCCGGGATTTATCTTGCACGACCCTCGTACCAACTTAACGCTAACGCCGACCATTTTCACAAACCAAGGTGTTTTGGGGCAGGTTGATTGGTCTCACTCCACGCGCGTGACATCTGTCAAAGTAACGGGTTATGGCATTTACCAGTTTAATCCCTCTGCCTTTTCTGGCAAATTGGGCGACCGTAACCTCCGTGGGGCTGTACAAGCAGAAACGGTTTACACGCCGACAGAAAATCTAACCATTGGCGGTGCCTACACATTGTTTTCAGACCGCTCCTTCCTCACCGATTATGACGTTGGCAATCGTGAAGGCAGTTACGCAGTTAATCGAGTTTACGGCACATATTTGGATCGCGACAGCTACATTGATGGACGCGTCGAGCAATATGTCGGCTTGGGCGAAAGCGGGGCGGCAAATGAGGCGCGGCAGGCACTTATCGCGCCAAAGATCGAGGCCAACCATGTACAACAATTGGCGGATGATTGGGGCGAAGTGCGTTTGTCCGGCAAACTCATTCATCTTGAACGCGCCGATGATCACGCAACAACAGTGAATGGAACGCCCCATGTGTTTGGTTTTGAAGGTGCTAAATCACACCTAACAATTGAAGCTGGCTGGTCAAAACAGTGGGTTGCTCCGGGCGGCTGCTGATCGCACCCTATTTGGGTGCCCGCGCCGATGTTGCGCAATATGATGGCGCTAGCGGATATGCTGGTGCCCCTGCAGCAGACATTGTTTATAGCACGACGCCAATCGCTGCACTTGATGTGAGTTGGCCGCTTGTGGGGACAGATAGTACTGGCACCAAGCATTATTTTGCACCGCGGTTACAGCTCGTATCTCGCGGTGGTCCGGTCAATACCGGGATCACAAACGACGATGCCCAAAGCTTTGTGTTCGACGATAGCAACTTGTTCAGTTTTAACCGTTTCTCTGGTGAGGATCGGCAAGATAGTGGCACACGGCTCGCTATTGGCGGCCAGTATAATGCAGATTTTGGCGGTGGGCGCTGGGTCGATGTTGTTATTGGCCAATCTTATCAACTGGGCGGCACCAACGCTGCCGCGGTTGCGAACCCCAGTCAAACGGGCATTGGCAGCGGGGCAGACCAGACTCCTTCCCATATTGTGGCAGGCATTCAAGGCGCACCGTTTGACGGATTAACGCTAGGCGCAAAAACACTAATTGATCCGCAAAATGGGCAAGTCGCCCGCGGTTCGATCGCCGCCAATTACACCACTGACATTTTCAGCGCTGGCGCGTTCTATAGCTATGCGCATCAAAGCGTTGCCCCCGGCGCAACACAAGAGCGGCACGAGGTCGGCGGAGATTTACGGTTCAATATAGACGATTATTGGAGCGTAGGCGCATATTCAAACTATGATATCGCAGATCAGAGCTTTGTGAGCTATGGCAGTGACCTGAGCTATGATGATGGCTACTTGGGTGGCACGATCTACTATAACCGCTCTTCGGCCAATACGCTTGATCCGAAAGACACAATTGGCGCAAAGCTGAAACTCAAAATGATCGGCGATTATGCCTACGACTATGATTTCTAGCGGCAAATCCTCTCACGCCTCAAAAAATAGCCGCATTTGGTCTGCATGTGTGCTAAACACCGTCCGAGATTAATTTGGGGAATTATCGACTATGCGCATAATCAGCCTTGTCCTCATCGCGATGTTGAGCTTGACCACCTTTGCACCGAGCTCGTTTGCTGCGACGATTAAAGTTGTGGTCAATGGCAAGACCATCACTGACAACGACATCAGCCAGCGCGCGAAATTCATGCGATTGGAGCGGCGCGGCAAGTCGAACAATGATCGGCTAAACTTGGCGAAAGAAGAACTGATTGACGAAGCATTGATGATTGGCGAAATGGAACGCATTGGACGTTCTGTGCCTGAGTCAGCAGTGCGCGATGCCTACGCAAAAGTTGCGGTAAACCTCAAACTTTCAACGTCCAAATTGACAGAGATTTTGAACGCAGCTGGCGTTCAATCGAAAACGTTGAAAGACAAGTTGCGCGCGCAATTGGCCTGGCAGGGCGTGGTCTCAAACGTTTTGCGCCAAAAAGTTCAAATCTCAGATTTGGAACTGGACCTGGCCGCACGCGAGGAAGTTGGCAAAACCACAAATTACGACTTTATGCTCACTGAAGTTGTGTTCTTGAATACCACTGGGTCCACGCGGTCGCGCACTAATGAAGCAAACCAATATCGTCGGAATTTCAATGGCTGCGACAATGCAGTTGATCTTGCGCTTTCTTATCGCGATGCAGCGGTGCGCAAAATGGGACGTCGACATTCCACACAGCTCGCCGAACCCGTTGCCAAAGAGTTGGCAGGGTTGAATGTAGGTGGCATTTCTAAGCCCCGCACGATCGCTAGCGGTGTTCAGATGTTGGCGATCTGCGCTAAAACGCCAGCCGAAGATTTAACCTTTGTGAAAAACAAACTGCGCAATGAAGTGGGTACCGAGAAGCTCAAAGACGAAGCTGAAGAATATCTCGCCACCTTGCGTGAAAAAGCCAACATCGAATACCGGTAAAGCCAGATGCAGCACGCTCCCCTCGCCGTTTCAATCGGAGAGCCCGCGGGCATCGGGCCGGATCTTATTCTAAAAGCATTTCAAAAGCGGGTGGCCCACAAGCTGCCCGTTTTTTGTGTGTTTGGCGATCCGGAACTGCTCAAATCTCGCGCTGCTATGCTGGGTTACGAAATCGAAATTCAAGCCATTTCCACACCTAGTGACGCGTTGTCGGTTTTTACCAAGGCGCTGCCTGTTGTGGACTTGGGGCCATCGCATAAAGGACGAGCCAGGCGTCTTGGCTCCGGAGGCCGCCAACATGGTTGTCGATGCGATCCGAAAGAGTGTTGATGCGATCAAGACGGGAGAATGCAGCGGTTTGGTCACCGCACCGATCCACAAGGCAAATCTTTATAAAGAAGGGTTTGATTTCCCCGGGTCATACTGAATTTTTAGCATCGCTTTGTGCCGATAAAACGACCGCCTTCACCCCGATAATGATGCTGGCTCACGGCCCGCACCGTGCGGTTCCGGTAACAATCCACATGCCTCTGCGCGATGTTTTTGATCACCTTACCTCTGATTTGATCGTGAAAACCGTTCGGATTGTCTACCAAGACTTGCAAAAACGGTTTCATATCCCACACCCCCATATCGGCGTAACCGGCCTTAATCCCCACGCTGGCGAAGATGGTACGATGGGCACTGAGGAAGCGGATATCATCGCGCCGGCGTTGCGCGCGCTAAGTGCAGAGGGCATCAAGGCTTCGGGGCCGTTGCCTGCTGACACAGCATTCGCGCCTCATATCTGGACAAAATTTGATGCGATGGTCGCCATGTATCATGACCAAGCGCTAATCCCCGTGAAGGCAATTGGCTTTGACGAGGGCGTGAACATAACGCTCGGCCTTCCAATCGTGCGCACTTCGCCCGATCATGGCACAGCGTTAACATTAGCGGGTACCGGCGCGGCTTCGCCTAATAGCTTTCTAAAAGCACTTGCGATCGCGAACGAAATGACCCAAAAGCCTGATAATCACTAAAGTCTAGTTGCCAGATCGGTTGTATCCTATGAGCCAGATTGACGAGTTGCCGCCCCTGCGTGAGGTGATTGCCGCCCACGGTTTGCGCGCAAAAAAAAGAATTGGGTCAAAACTTTTTGCTCGATCTCAATCTAACGGCACGCATCGCGCGGATTGCGGCCCCCTTGGATCACCACACGATCATTGAAGTTGGTCCTGGCCCCGGGGGCCTGACAAGGGGTTTGCTTGCGTCTGGCGCTAAGAAGGTTATTGCAATTGAACGGGATGAACGCGCTCTGCCTGCCCTTGCCGAAATTGAGGCAGCTTATCCCGATCGATTGGAGGTCATTTCCGGCGACGCATGGAGGTCGACTATCGCGCGCTGGCCGATGGTCCGACCAAGATTGTGGCTAATCTGCCTTACAACATTGCAACACCGCTGCTCACAGCGTGGCTAGAAGACCCATGGCCGCCGTATTTCGACAGCCTAACGTTGATGTTCCAAAAAGAAGTGGCAGATCGCATTTGTGCGGCAAGCGACAGTAAAACATTCGGGCGCCTCTCCATCCTCTCACAATGGCGATGCGAAGCCCGTGTGGGCCTAAATGTTGGCCCCAGAAGCCTTTACGCCGCCACCAAAAGTTAGCTCGTCTATTGTCCATATGGTGCCCCAAACCGAATGCCAACGAAATCAAAGCCAGCACTTTAGAACATTTAACCCGTGCCGCGTTCGGCCAACGACGAAAAATGCTCAGGCAAAGCCTGAAAGCGTTGAATGTAGATTTGGCAGCATTATTTGAAGCAGTGTCGCTCAAGGGCACCGAACGTGCGGAGCAATTAGATGTGGAGCGTTTTGTGCTGATGGCCCCGTTGGCTGGAGGACAATCGGTAAAAAAACCGACCCCCAAAATGCAAAACACCCGCTCGAACCACGAGCGGGTGGACACAGCAATATTCGTGCCTAATATTGAGTATCGTGAGCGCATATTCAAAAAGATGGTGGACTGGCAACCCATTCAAATTGGCGGAAAATTTCCAATTTTTCAGGCTTGCACATCTTCTTGATAGCCAGAGATATTTAGCACGTTATGCAATCCTTGTACAGGCTTGTGAACCGATATCGCGATAAAATCCGTAAAATAGTGAACAATGGACACTATTCTTCCTCGATATGGGCTTGTCACAGAATTGAATCAAGCTCGTCCTGTAAACCGCTGATAAAATTAGATAAGTTTTTCTGACGTGACGGCATCATGCGTGCGGAATGCAAAATGGACGCCACCGCATCGCAGCTTTCCCCCAAGATCATGGTTGACGATGATGTAGTCATAGCTTTCCCCACTGCTTCAGCTCTTTTTGTGCCGTGGTGAGGCGACGACGGATCACCTCTTCGCTATCGTCGGCACGACGCTCCAACCGGTGTTTAAGCTCTGCGATGGATGGTGGCAGGATGAAGACGCCAATAATGTCCTCAGGACATGTCTCGTACAGTTGGATTGCACCTTGATAATCAATATCGAAGAGAACGTCGCGTCCGGCCTCCAGTTCCCCGCTCAATCGCAGCTTTTGGGGTGCCGTAGAAATTGCCATGCACCTCGGCCCATTCCAGCAATTCACCCTTGTCACGCATCTGATTGAATTCATCTACGGTTTTGAAGAAATAGTCGACACCGTCCACTTCGTTTGCCCGCTTTGGACGCGTGGTCACCGAAATTGACAATTTCAAATTTGAATCCTGCTGCAAAATGGTGCGCGAAATTGACGTTTTGCCTGCGCCGGACGGCGACGAAAGAATGAGCATCAAGCCCCGACGATCAAACATGGAGGGTCCTATTCTATATTTTGAACTTGTTCACGTAATTGGTCGATTGCGGCTTTAAGATCAAGCCCGATTGCTGTCAGATCCACATGATTGCTCTTTGAGCACAATGTATTGGCTTCTCGATTGAATTCTTGGGGTAAGAAAATCTAGCTTTCGCCCGACCGCACCACCATCGTTGAGCAATTTGCGGGCGGCGGCAACATGAGCGGCCAATCGATCGAGCTCTTCACGAATGTCCGCTTTGGTGGCAAGGATCAGCGCTTCAGCGTGCAAACGGTCTTCGGCCAAGCCATTGTCCCCCTCCTGCAGGAGTGCAATCTGGCCCGTGAGCTTTTCTAAAATCACTTCGCGACTGCGCGCAGGATGCTCTTCGGCAAGAAGAGTGAACTCTGCGATTTCCACCAGTCGTTGGGTCAAAAAGGCTTGTATATTCAGCCCCTCGGCCTCGCGCGAGGCAATAAGGTCAGCAATCGCCCTATCTGCGGCAGACAATATTTGCTTTTTCAGTGCAGCTATTTCGGTTTCACCGAGCTGCGCTTCACTCAACTCCAGAACACCTTTAAGGGCCAATATCCCATCTAGGCGAGGCCGCTCTGCGTCAACCTTTTGATTGAGTGCCTCCATCGCGGTTAAGACCGTATTCAAGGCTTGCTCATTGACGCTAACTTCGCTTTGCAAGTGCTCGTATGTGATGTTGAGATTGACCTGTACGGCACCTCGGGTCAGCGCTTTGGACAGCTTTTGACGTAAAACATTCTCTAAATCATCCAAGCCGTGCGGCACCCGCAGGCGCAAATCTAACCCGCGCGAGTTCACTGATTTGATTTCGAGATTGAAGGACGCGCCAGATATGCCCCCTGATGCCCGGGCAAAACCGGTCATGCTTGCGATGGGTTTAGACATATCAGCTCTCCTTTGCGCCTTTGCTTGCGCCTCTTTTATTGATTGCTGCTGTCGTCGTCCAGCTTTTCCGCTTCTTCTTGCTCGAGCGCTTCTTTTTCGGCCTGTGCAGCAGCTTCTTCGGCTTTAAGCCGTTCTGCTTCGATTTTGCGCCATGCGGCCACGTTGGCTTGATGCTCTTTATACGTTTTTGCAAACGCATGGCCGCCAGTACCATCAGCCACAAAATAAAGGGCGTCAGTTTCCGCGGGGTTCGCCACAGCCTTCATGGATTCTATGCCAGGATTGGCAATCGGCCCAACCGGCAAACCATCGATTTGGTAGGTGTTATATTCGGTCTTGGTGTCGATTTCCGAACGTTTCAATCCACGTCCTAACACCCCTTCGCCTTTGGTAATTCCATAAATGATTGTGGGATCGGATTGGAGCCGCATGCCTTTATTCAACCGATTGATGAACACACCTGCTACTTCGGGGCGCTCTCCGGCCAGCCCTGTTTCCTTTTCAACAATGGAGGCCAGAATTACCAATTCTTCGGGCGTTTCGATGGGCAGTCCCTCGACCCGGCTTTCCCAAATCTCTGCCAGCGCCTCGTCATGCGCTACTTTCATTTGCTCAAGCACACTTTGGCGTGTTGCGCCCCGCTCAAAATTATAGGTATTTGGCAATAAATCGCCCTCAGCAGGGATCGTTTCGATTTCTCCGGTCAAAAGCTCAGCGGCTTTAAGCCGTTCAACGATTTGCCATGAGGTAAACCCCTCTGGGATCGTCACATTATACTGGATTGCGCGCCCTTCAGTCAGTTCCGTCAGAATGTCACGCATAGACGAATTGGGCGCAATGCGATACTCGCCCGCCTTTAGCTCGGTTTCTTTGTCCAGCGCTACAGTACCAAAGCGAAAAATGAAGGAATTGGTGATCAAGCCTCATCTTGCAAGCGGCGTGCAATGGTGGAGCCGCCTGCCCCCTTGTGGCACCGCGAAAATGGTTTCGCTTTCGATGGGGCCATCTGCATTAAACTGATTGATACCGTAGTAAATCAAGCCAGCAACTACTACGAGGCCCAGGATAATCAGGGACATTATCGCATTTGCTGCCTGAACAAACCGATTTGGCTTTTTGCGAACTTTGTTTTTGCGTTTTCCAAACATGGCACCCTGCTTATTATGTTTTTGGCGCTATACTGATTAGATGATTGGGGCAAAAACAAGAGCGAAGATTTAACTTCCCCGCTCTTTTGGTCGCGCTAGGGTGAAACCTCAGCTAACCTTTTTGAACACCAATGAGGCATTTGTGCCACCAAAGCCGAACGAGTTGGACAGCGCCACATTTATCTCTTTGGCTTTAGCTTTGTTTGGCACCAGGTCAATTTCGGTTTCCACGGATGGGTTTTCCAAATTGATGGTGGGCGGGGCTATATTATCGCGCATGGCGAGGATGGAGAAAATCGCTTCGACCGCGCCCGCAGCACCCCAACAGGTGGCCAACTGCGGATTTTGTTGAGGACATTGTTAAATTCTTGGCATGTTCGCCCAGCAAGCGGGTAACCGCGCCAAGTTCAATCTCATCGCCCAAAGGTGTCGACGTACCGTGAGCATTCACATAGTCAATGTCGCTAACATTCAGCTCAGCGCGTTTTATCGCGGCCTGCATGGAGCGATAGCCGCCATTGCCGTCAGCGGCAGGCGCCGTGATGTGGTGGGCGTCGCCAGAAAGGCCGTAGCCAACCACTTCGCCATAGATCTTAGCGCCGCGCGCTTTGGCGTGCTCATATTCTTCCAAAATGACGGTACCAGCGCCCTCGCCCATCACAAAGCCATCGCGGGCTTTGTCATAAGGGCGTGAAGCACGCTCAGGCGTATCATTAAAGCCAGTGGAGAGGGCGCGACATGCCGCGAACCCAGCCAATGAAAGGCGGTTCACAGGCGACTCGGCACCACCAGCAACCATTACATCCGCATCGTCCAGCGCGATCAAACGGGCTGCGTCGCCAATGGCGTGCGCACCTGTTGAGCATGCGGTGACAACGGAATGGTTGGGGCCTTTCAATCCATGGCGGATTGAAACATAGCCGGATGCCAGATTAATCAAGCGTCCGGGGATAAAAAACGGGCTGATCCGCCGCGGGCCTTTTTCGGCAAGCGTGATGGATGCATCATAAATGCCCCCTACGCCACCAATGCCCGAGCCGATCAATACACCGGCCCGTTCTTTTTGTTCGTCTGTTTTCGCTTCAAAACCACTGTCTTGAAGCGCCTGACCAGCAGCGGCCATGGCATAAACAATGAAAGGATCTACCTTGCGTTGTTCTTTTACATCCATCCAGTCATCAGGATTAAAGTTGCCGTCTGCACTATCGCCAAGCGGAACACGGCAGGCGATCTGACATGCCAAATCTGACACATCAAATTCATCTACCTTTTTGGCTCCGCTTTTCCCGTCGAGAATATTTTTCCAAACAGTCTCAACATTCGCGCCCAAGGGGCTCACAATGCCAAGACCAGTGACAACAACTCTGCGCAACTTCATCTATGATGTCCTACGGCCGCTAAGGGTCGAGACCCTTGGTTACTTTACAGCCTTCTCAAGGAATGCAACGGCATCGCCAAATTTTTGAATAGATTCGGCGGCATCGTCAGGAATTTCCACGCTGAATTCTTCTTCAAACGCCATAACCAGTTCAACCTGATCGAGCGAATCCGCGCCAAGATCATCAATAAAGCTGGCTTTTTCTGTCACTTTGTCGGCATCTACATTCAAATGCTCAACAACGATCTTGCGAACGCGATCTGCAATATCGCTCATATTTGGTTCCTCTTCACCTAAAAGTCTTCAATTTAGTTCAACGGCACCACATTGTGTGGCGAGTTGTCCGCTTAAATGCACCTCATCTTGAATAAAATCAAGGTTTAAGGCATGTTTGGACCCGTGTTCGACGGGGCATTATCATACTTTTCCACATTTGACCATATTGAGAAACAATTTCTCACCCTGGTCTAAATCATGGCCATGCCACCATTAATGTGCATGGTTTGCCCGGTGACATATGATGCTTCGTCACTGGCCAAAAACACGGCGCCTGCAGCAACTTCGTCTGCTGTGCCCAAGCGGCCTGATGGAATAGTCCCAAGAATACCATCGCGTTGTTTTTCATTCAATTCATCTGTCATGGCAGAGGCAATAAAGCCCGGCGCGATGGTGTTTACCGTCACATTCCGGCTCGCCACTTCCTGCGCGATCGCCTTTGACATACCGATCAAACCAGCCTTAGACGCGGCATAGTTGCCTTGGCCAGGATTGCCGGTGACGCCAACCACAGAAGTGATGCCGATGATGCGGCCATAACGCTGCTTCATCATCACCTTCACTGCGGCACGTGACAGCCGGAAGGCCGCGGTTAAATTCACTGCGATGACGTCATCCCACTCTTCATCTTTCATGCGCATAAAAATATTGTCGCGGGTGATGCCAGCATTGTTAACCAGAATGTCCAAGCCGCCCATAGCCTCCACGGCGGAGGGAATCAATCCATCAACGCTATCTTTGTCCGAAAGGTTGCAGGGCAAAATATGTGTATCACCAGAAATGCCGCTTGCCACTTCTTCCAACACATTAACGCGCGTGCCGGAAAGGCCCACAGTTGCGCCGGCTTCTGCCAGTTTTTCGGCAATGGCGCGGCCAATGCCGCCGCTTGCGCCTGTGACTAGGGCTCTCTTGCCGCTCAAATCAAACATTTATTCTTCCTCATCATTTCGGGGTTGTGTATCAAATCTTAGGACAGGCTTTCAACCAAGCTGTCGATATCTTCGGGTGTATTCACCGCGATGGCTTTGGCGTCGCGATTGATGCGACGGGCCAAACCAGTCAGCACTTTGCCTGTGCCCAGTTCCACGAGCGTATCAATACCGCCTTCGCCTGTCATCCATTCGACAGATTGCGACCAACGCACTTTGCCACACACTTGCTCAACCAAACGCTTTTTGATTTCGCTTGGGTCGGAAATGGGGCTCGCCAACACGTTTGACACCACAGGTACCACTGGCTCTTTCAAGTCAGCGCTGGCCAAAGCGGCTTCCATCGCCTCGGCTGCGGGGCCCATCATTGTGCAATGGAAAGGTGCAGATACAGGCAGCAACATGGCACGTTTTGCGCCTTTAGCTTTCGCCATTTCTACGGCGCGTTCGACAGCGGATGCTGAACCAGAAACCACGATTTGGCCCGGTGCGTTGTCATTGGCCACTTCCACAACGGAGCCTTGCGCCGCCGCTTGAACACTTCTTCAACTTCGGCAAGTTCCAGCCCGAGGATGGCCGCCATGGCCCCCTCGCCAACGGGCACTGCTTGTTGCATGGCGCGGCCACGCACTTGCAACAGCCGCGCGGTGTCGCCAATGGAAAGTGCGCCAGCGGCACAAAGGGCCGAATATTCACCCAACGAGTGCCCAGCCACATATTTGGCCACATCGCCCACCGAAACGCCTTTACTTTCCAGCACACGGATCACCGCCATGGAAACAGCCATTAGTGCAGGTTGAGCGTTTTCAGTTAGCCGCAAGGTTTCGTCTGGCCCGCCAAACATGATGGATGATAGTTTGGTTTGAAGCGCGTCATCGACCTCTTCAAACACTTTTTTTGCCACATCAAAATGTTCGGCCAACTCTTGGCCCATGCCAACGGCTTGGCTGCCCTGCCCGGGAAAGGTGAATGCGGTTGAACTCATATTTCAGGCCTCACTTAAATCCAAATAACTATAGCTGAATATCGTATGTCAGCCAGTCGGTTTTGCGCGCCACGCGGTCATAAACTGCACGGGCACGGTAATTATTGTCGGCGGTCACCCAACGCACGATAGACCAGCCATTTTCTTGTGCCAATCGTTTGATTTCGTCGATCAATTCTTCAGCCGCGCCCGTGCCGCGGTGGGATGGGTCGACAAAAAGGTCATCTAAGAACGCCCCTTTTGAGGCAGCAAGCGGACGCAAAAAGGGGCGAAAATGGGCGATGCCAACCACATTTTTCTTTTTGTCCGTTGCCACAAGCCCTTGCAGCTCGTTGGCGTCATCCATCAGCCAAGACCAGACTTGTTCACGCATATCGCCATTTTGGGTCGAATTATAAAAGCGCGCATATGAAGCGTATAGCTCGGCCCAGCGCTCTTTATCATTGGCCTGCAATGGGCGAACATTTGACGTGGACATAGGTTGGCCGCTCCCCTTTATTGTTATAAATTTTCGGGGAGTTTATAGTTTGCTCAGTTTGAGACGCAAGGACAAACTCGGCGAATTGCCATTTCGCCTGTGTGTAAGTGCGCGGGTCAACCAGGCAAGAAAGCCGAGAAACTCGGCGCTTTAGGCTTGCTTTTTCAACGCGTCCGATTTATGTAGCACGAGTTCGTTTGGCCGGGGGCTGAACGGAGGACTGTTTGTTATTGCCAATTGGCAAGTGCAGCAGATGATGCCAGGAACGGTATCGGCCTCCCGTGTTCCCGCTCTTTGTAAGATTTCTTTGACGCCTTTTGAAGGCTTCAAAGGGGGCTTTGCGCCGGCGGATGAACGATATGTAAAACCAAACAAAAGGCGAGATAATATGCCATTGTACGAGCATATTTTCCTGGCACGTCAGGATATTTCCACATCACAGGTGGAAGAACTAACCAAAACCGTAACAGACCTTGTCACCACAAATGGTGGTTCAGTGAACAAAACTGAATATTGGGGTTTGAAGTCATTGACTTTCCGCATCAATAAAAACCGCAAAGCGCACTACACTTTGCTGAACATTGATGCCCCAGCAGCAGCAGTTGCTGAGATGGAACGTCAGATGCGCATTAATGAAGATTTGTTGCGCTTTATGACTGTTCGCGTTGATGAGCACGAAGAAGGCCCATCGCCAATGATGCAAAAACGTGATGATCGCAATGATCGTCGCGGCCCACGTCGTTTCTAAGGAGATTTGAGCATGGCTATTCGTGATCTATCCGGCACACAAACACGTCGTCCTTTCCAGCGTCGTCGTAAAACATGTCCTTTCTCTGGCGCTAACGCACCAAAGATCGACTATAAAGATGTTCGCTTGTTGCAGCGTTATGTTTCAGAGCGTGGCAAAATTGTTCCAAGCCGTATCACTGCGGTTTCTGCGAAAAAGCAGCGTGAATTGGCTCGCGCCATCAAACGCGCTCGTTTCTTGGGCCTTTTGCCTTACGTCGTAAGTTAAGTTCGGTTCGCCGAACGTTGGGGAAACCTCCCCTAACCGCAAAATGCGGGACAGCATTGGAGATTTAAAATGAAAGTTATCCTTCTTGAGCGCGTAGGTCGTTTGGGCACCATTGGTGACGAAGTCACTGTTAAAGATGGCTTTGCCCGTAACTACTTGTTGCCAACGGACCGCGCTTTGCGCGCCAACAAAGCAAACCGCGCCCGCTTTGAAGCTGAGCGTGATGAAATTGAAAAGCGTAACGCAGAGCGTCGTGATTCAGCGATGGCCGTGGCCGAAGCTGTAAACGGCAAATCAGTAACTATCCTGCGTCAAGCTGGTGAAACTGGCGTGCTTTACGGTTCTGTTTCTGCACGCGACATCACTGACAGCTTGGCTGAAGACAACATCAAGGTCGGCCGTTCACAGGTTGAGTTGAACGCACCGATTAAAGCTGTTGGCTTGCACAAAGTTGCGTTGAACCTGCACGCTGAAGTGATTTCTGAAATCACTGTAAACGTTGCGCGTTCGCAAGACGAAGCTGATCGTCAGGCGCAAGGCGAAGACATGACCGTCATGAATTTCGACGAGATCCCTCAAGAAATTGAAGACGAAGCTGAAGAGGCTGCTGAAGAAGCGGCTGACGAAGCTGAAGCTGCTGAGGAAGCGGCTGCGGAAGAAGAAAAAGCCGAATAAGCTTTCTTCTGCGGTAAAAAGTTTAAAGGCTGGGGTTTTGCTCCAGCCTTTTTTGTTGCCTTTGAGAAACGTTGTGCGTTTTTACGCCTAAAGCATCTTTTCCCCATTGATCACAGGGGATGAAAAGGCAAAACAGTAAATGTGATTAGAACTGGGTTGTGACTGGCCAAACCCGTCATAATATGGACAATTGGTCTGGGGTCAGGACCCAAGGGGAATAAGAATGGAAGCGGCACAAAAATTTGATGTTGCGCAGGCTGAAGAATATCGGCAAGCGCCACACAATGTTGAAGCAGAACAAGCGCTTTTGGGCGCAATTCTGGTGAACAATGAAGCGTTCGACCGTGTGTCTGACTTCTTGATGGATGAGCATTTTTACGAGCAGGTGCATGCGGATATCTATTCTGTGTGCACAAAGATCATCCGCACCGGTAAACGCGCAACGCCCATCACTGTCAAAACCTTCTTGCCCGACGATTTGACGCCGGAATTCACCATGGCGCAATATTTGGCGCGCCTCGCAGCCGATGCGACCACAATCATCAACGCCGCCGATTATGGCCAAACGATTTATGATTTGGCGATTCGGCGTAAACTGATCGTTGTGGGCGAAACGCTGGCCAATGAGGCCTACACGGCAGATTTTGACAGTCCGCCTTCCCTGCAAATCGAAAACACTGAAAAAGCCCTGTTCGAGCTGGCTGAAAAGGGCCGTTCAGACGGTGGTTTTGTTGATTTCAGCGCCGCCTTGCGCGAAGCGGTCAACATGGCGGGCGAAGCCTATCGCCGGGACGGCTCCCCTATCTGGCCTGGCCTCTGGACTGGTCGATATGGACCAGAAAATGGGCGGGTTGCAACGGTCTGACTTGATCATTTTGGCGGCTCGACCCGCGATGGGTAAAACCTCGTTGGCGACCAATATTGCCTTTAACATTGCCAAAGCTTACGAGCCTGAGGTGATGCCAGACGGCACAATCAAGCCCGCCAATGGCGGCGTTGTCGCCTTCTTCTCGTTGGAAATGAGTGCAGAACAGTTGGCCACGCGTATTTTGGCGGAGCAATCTGGAATTTCCTCGTCCGATATTCGACGCGGTAAAATCCACGAGAACCAGTTTTCCAAACTGGTTGAAGCCTCCAACATTATGGCCAAAGCGCCGCTTTACATCGATGACACAGGTGGTTTGGCGATTTCACAGTTGGCCGCGCGGGCACGACGGCTGAAGCGGCAAAAAGGCATGGACCTTTTGATTGTTGACTATTTGCAGCTCTTGTCTGGTTCTTCAGCCAAAGCACAAGCCAACCGTGTGCAAGAATTGACCGAGATCACCACCAGCTTGAAAGCCTTGGCGAAAGAGTTGGAAGTGCCCATCATCGCCCTGTCCCAGCTTTCACGTCAGGTGGAATCGCGTGACGACAAACGCCCACAGCTTGCCGACCTTCGGGAATCAGGGTCAATCGAGCAGGATGCCGACGTGGTGTTGTTCGTTTATCGGGAGGAATATTACCTCAAAGGCAAGATGCCTCAGGAAAACACACCGGAGTTTTTTGAGTGGCAAGCCAAGATGAATGAGGTCGAGGGCCGCGCTGAAGTGATTATTTCCAAGCAAAGGCATGGTCCTACGGGCACAGTGCAGCTACACTTTAATGCGAATCTGACGCGATTTGGCAATTTGGCCAAAGATGAGTATTTGCCAGAGAAGCTGGATTAGACTGTTTGGCATTGCAGATGCATAAGAGCTATTGGACCCATTTATGACCGACATCTCCGCCTCCTCGCTTTTGAGCTCAGGTCAACTCACCATTGATTTGAATGCAATTGCACGCAATTGGTCCGCGCTAGATAAGATATCGCCGGGCACGCTCACTGCGGCTGTGGTTAAGTCTAACGGCTACGGACTCGGCCTGGAAGAAGTTGCAAAAGCGCTCTCGAAAGAAGGCGCGCAATTCTTTTTCGTTGCCAACCCCCCCGGAAGAAGGG
>LLEO01000056.1_pt1 | contig 21556 bp, 24 predicted proteins | sample 595861 | NCBI WGS metagenome assembly LLEO01 (sample SAMN02919315, study PRJNA255460) | bioreactor metagenome | biome: chemostat; feature: culture 2012_25.1; material: sediment; isolation source: day35 25degC chemostat 2012 inoculated with Wadden Sea sediment taken from... | place: Germany: Bremen ... | reverse complement strand
ACATCTTGGGTTCGTCCGCGGGCCCGAGCATTTGGCGCTGAAGGACGACGGCAGTCCGGCACGAATCGACAAGGCGTTTACCTGGGAAAGCCCGATGTCCAGCCACGGGCTGATGCATATGGTGATCTCGAACGCGCATGCGGGCGATCCCTACAAGATCGACACGCTGTTCATGTATATGGCCAACATGGCGTGGAACTCGTCGATGAACTCGTCCGAGGTGATGCGGATGCTCACCGACAAGGACGAGAATGGCGATTATGTGATTCCGCACATCATCTATTCCGACGCCTATAGCTCGGAAATGGTGGCTTATGCGGATCTGATCCTGCCCGACACGACCTATCTTGAGCGTCACGACTGTATCTCGCTGCTCGATCGCCCGATTTGCGAGGCCGATGGCGCCGCCGATGCGATCCGCTGGCCGGTGGTCGAACCTGACCGCGACGTGCGCGGCTTCCAAACCGTGTTGATCCAGCTGGGCGTAAAGATGGGCCTGCCCGGTTTCGTGAACGAAGACGGGTCCGCCAAGTACGAAGACTATGCCGACTACATCGTCAATCACGAGCGTCGTCCGGGCGTCGGACCGCTGGCCGGTTGGCGCGGTGAAGACGGCAACGGCAAAGGCCGAGGAGAGCCTAATCCAGCCCAAATCGACAAATATATCGAAAACGGCGGGTTCTGGATCAACCACGTGCCCGAGAATGCCAGCTTCTATAAGCCGTGGAACAAGCACTATCAGGAATGGGCGGTGAAACGCGGGATTTTCGACGTGGAAAGCCCCTATGTCTTCAGCCTGTATGTAGAACCCATGCGCAAGTTCAAGCTGGCCGCTGAAGGATTCGGAGACCGCCAGCCGCCTGACAATCTGCGCGCGCGGATTGGCGAAACGATGGACCCCCTGCCGATCTGGTACGAACCGTTTGAAGAAGGCAATGTCGACACCGAAGAATACCCGATCCACGCCCTGACCCAGCGCCCGATGCATATGTATCACTCGTGGGGCACGCAGAACGCGTGGCTGCGTCAGATTACTGGCAAGAATTACCTCTATCTGCCCACCAAACTCTGGGAAGAGCATGAGTTTGAAGACGGCGATTATGCGACAGTCTCGTCTGTTCATGGGCAGATCACCGTCCCGGTCGCGCATCACGCGGGCCTGAACGGCGATACAGTCTGGACCTGGAACGCCATTGGTAAACGCAAAGGCGCCTGGGCGCTGGACGAAGACGCGCCCGAGGCCACCGAAGGCTTCTTGCTGAACCACCTGATCAGCGAACTTCAGCCGCCAAAAGGCGATGGGCTGCGCTGGACGAACTCGGACCCGATCACCGGGCAGGCGGCGTGGTTCGATCTGCGCGTGAAAATCGAGAAAGCAGACCCTAAACCAGCCGAAAGCCAACCTGCGCACCCGCCAATCAAGTCCCCCGTGGGCAAAGGCCCCAAAACTGTGGCGAGGAAGATCTGATGACTGCTTTGCCTTCGAAAACCGACAAGAAGCTGGGTCTGGTCATCGACCTTGATACCTGCGTGGGCTGCCATGGCTGCGTGACGGCCTGTAAGGGCTGGAACACGCAGAACTACGGCGCGCCGCTGTCCGATCAGGATGCTTATGGCGCGGATCCGTCCGGTACCTTCCTGAACCGTGTGTTCAGCTATGAAGCCCAGCAGTCTGGCTGCGCCTCGCAAACCGTGCACATGCCGCGGTCGTGCTTGCACTGCGAAGACGCGCCTTGCGTGACCGTCTGCCCGACCGGCGCCAGCTATAAACGCGAAGAAGACGGGATCGTTCTGGTGAACGAGGATCGCTGCATCGGTTGCGGCCTCTGCGCATGGTCCTGCCCTTACGGCGCCCGCGAACTGGATCGTGAAGCGGGTGTCATGAAGAAATGCACCCTCTGCGTGGACCGGATTTACAATGAAAACCTGCCGGAAGAAGACCGCGTGCCCGCTTGCGTACGCACCTGCCCTTCCGGTGCTCGCCATTTCGGCGATCTGGGCGACCCGGACAGCGATGTGTCGAAACTTGTCGCTGATCGCGGCGGGTTTGACCTGATGCCAGATCTGGGCACCAAGCCCGTAAACAAATACCTGCCGCCCCGCCCCAAAGATCAGCTGGACACCGCGCCGCTGGACACGGTTGCGGACGAGCCAAAGGGTTCCTTGGCTGGCTGGACAAAGCGCTCGACAAGCTCTGACGGAGGAAACGGATGCATCCCGCACCCAGTGTTATCATCTTCACCACCTTTTCCGGTCTTGGCTTCGGGCTTTTGGCTGGATGGGGCTTGGTATTCCTGATGTCGGCGGCATGACGCTGCTGGCGTTCTTCGTCATCGCCTATGTGCTGGCGGCGGGCGGGCTTTTGGCCTCGACCTTCCACCTGGGCAACAAAAAGAACGCAATCTACGCCTTCAGCCAATGGCGGACCAGCTGGCTGAGCCGCGAGGGCGTGGCCTCGGTCGTCACACTTCTGCTTTTTGGACTGATTGCATTGGCCCAGATCTTTATGGGCGCTGAAATGGCATTTTCAGGTGTAATAGGCTCTGTTTTGGCGCTGGTCACCGTCTTCACCACCTCGATGATTTACACCCAGCTCAAGACGATCTCACGCTGGAACCAGCCACTTACACCAGTGCTGTTCCTCCTGCACGCGATTGCAGGCGGGGCACTCTTGGCGGGTGAGGTTAAGATCGCAGGCGTGCTGCTGGCCGCCCTCGCCGTTGTTATGTGGCTACACTGGCAACAGGGCGACGCGCGCGCTGCGAACCGGGGCACGCTGGGCGACGCCACCGGGCTGGGCCATCTGGGCGAGGTGCGCATGTTCGAAAGCGGCCACACCGGCGGCAACTATGTATTGGACGAGATGGTCTATCGCGTCGGCCGCAAACACGCCCAAAAGCTGCGCATGATCGCGCTGGGCGCGGGCGCTGTCCTGCCCCGCCGCCATCCTGCTGCTAACCCCGGCCGGACATGTCACTGCTTCATCGCCCTAGCCCTGCATATCGCGGGCGCGATTGTCGGCCGTTGGCTGTTCTTCGCCGAAGCCGAGCATGTTGTGGGGCTTTATTACGGCAAGTAAGCCTTTTCGTTGAACCTGATCCCCTCTGGCCCTATGCAGAGGGGAAACGGATTACGAGGGCGACATGGCCAACCATCTTTACAAGCGCGACCTTCCCGATGGGCTGGACCTTGGTCCGGTCGTAGCCATCGACTGTGAAACCATGGGACTGAACCCGCATCGCGACCGTCTGTGCGTGGTGCAGATGTCGGGCGGGGACGGCAATGCCCATATGGTGCAGGTCGAGAAAGGCCAGACCAGCGCCCCGAACCTTGAGAAGATGCTGACCGACCCCAATGTGCTGAAAATCTTTCACTTCGGCCGGTTCGACATCGCCGCCATGCTGAACGCATTCGGCGTGGTCACCGCGCCTGTCTATTGCACCAAGATCGCCTCGAAACTCGTGCGAACCTATACGGATCGCCATGGGCTGCGGAACCTGCTGGATCAACTGTTGAAGGTCGACATCTCGAAACAACAACAGATGAGTGACTGGGGCGCGGTAGAGCTGACCGAGGCGCAGCTGGACTATGCAGCATCCGACGTATTGCATCTGCACCGCCTGCGCGAAGAGCTGAACATGCGCTTGGACCGCGAAGGTCGGACCGAAATGGCGCAGGCCTGTTTCGACTTTCTGCCGATGCGCGCTCAGCTGGATCTTGCCGGTTGGCCCGAGCAGGACATCTTTGCGCACTAAAGGGTGCCTTGGAATCCGGTGCATCCGCGCTAGATAACAAACAACCCTAACGGAAGGCCCAGTATGTCCGGCACCCGCATCACATATACGCGTCTTGTGAACTGGCTGAAGATCATTCTGCCAGCCGCGGCGCTTGTGCTGTTGTCGCTGATGTTTCTGCTGTCGAAATCCGTCGATCCCACCACATCGCTGACCTATGCGCGGATCAATCTGGACGAGCTGACGGGCGAACAGAAGATCACCAACCCGAAGTTTTCCAGCGTGACAGACGACGGGACCGCGATCCAGTTCAAGGCTGCCAGCGCCGCCCCGGACGAGGAACGCGCCAATTATTTCAAAGCCTTAGACCTTGAGGCCGATATCGAGACCCCAGACGGTGCGCAGGTGCATATCCGCGCGGCACAGGCCGACATTGATGGCATCGCACACCAGATCGACCTGTCCGGCGGTGTGTCTTTGCGCACCTCAACGGATTACTGGATCTCGACCGAAACGCTGACCACATTGATGGACAGCACCTATGTCACCAGCAACGGACCCGTTGAAGCCACAGGCCCGATGGGCGATCTGTCGGCGGGCGATGCGGTGATTTCCCGCGCAGAAGGTGAAGACGGCGGATATGTTCTTGTTTTCAAGGACGGGGTGAAGCTGGTATATGATCCGAAAGATAAGGGGGAACCCCGGTGATCAAACGCAGTTTTATTTATTCCATTTTGATGGCGATCTGTTTGCCGGTCGCCGCTTTTGCACAAGCAAATGTTGCCTTTGGCGGTTTGAAACATGACAGCAGCCTTCCGATCGAAATCTCGGCCGATCAGCTGACCGTAGATCAGTCCAGCGGGGCCGCGACGTTCTCGGGCAATGTAGTGATTGGTCAGGGCGACATGCGCCTGAGTGCTGGCAAGGTGCGCGTGGAATACGCGACGGGTGCCGACACGACCGGCGAAATCTCGCGCCTGCATGCCACGGGCGGAGTCACCCTTGTGAATGGCGCCGAAGCCGCTGAAGCACGCGAGGCCGTCTATACCATCGCTACGGGCATGGTTGTGATGACGGGCAGCGTAATCCTGACGCAGGGCCAGAACGCGCTGTCCTCGGACAAGCTGACCGTGAACCTGCAGAATGGCACCGGCCAAATGGACGGACGGGTCAAGTCGATCATCCAGACCGAGGCAAACTGATGGCCACCCCCAACCTGACAGTTCAAAACGGCGATGCAGGGCTGCGCATCATTGGATTGCGCAAAAGCTATCGCAAAAAGCCGGTGATCCGCGAGGTGAACCTGGAACTGAATCGGGGCGAGGTTGTTGCGCTTCTGGGCCCAAACGGCTGCGGTAAATCCACAACCTTCTATGCCATCGCCGGTCTGGTCACGCCCGAAGCGGGGCAGGTGATCATCGACGGCGAAGACGTGACGCTTTTGCCGATGTATCGCCGCGCGCGCCGCGGGATCGGCTATCTGCCGCAGGAAATGTCAATCTTCCGGGGCATGAGCGTCGAAGACAACATTCTGTCGATCCTCGAGATCTCGACCAAGGACCGGCACAAGCGCCGCGAGCGTCTTGAAGAGCTGCTGAACGAATTTTCGATCAGCCACCTGCGCCGCACCCCAGCGCTGGCTCTGTCAGGCGGGGAACGTCGCCGCTGTGAAATCGCGCGACTCTTGGCCTCGAATCCCAAATATTTGCTGCTGGATGAACCCTTCGCGGGCGTCGATCCGATTGCTGTGGGCGAAATTCGCACACTGGTCCATGACCTGAAAAACCGCGGCATTGGCGTGTTGATCACCGATCACAACGTCCGCGAGACGCTGGAAATCGTCGACCGTGCCTATATCCTGCATGACGGCCATGTTCTGATGAGCGGCACCACCGACGAGGTCGTCAAGGACGAGAACGTCCGTCGCGTCTATCTGGGTCAGAATTTCTCGATCAACTGACGAAAGTGACGCCGGGTCGCTTGACAATCCCCACCGACTCGTCGCCAAATGAAGGTGATGCATGAACACGCAAACCTTCGTTCGTGCCGTGCCCACCGTGGGCTCGCACATTTGATCGCCCCAGACCTGATCGGGCGGACAAATCTCTGCAAAGACAAAACATCCCCATGTTTTCAAACGATTTTCCCGCTTTATGCCCCCGTGGCATAGGGCCAAATTCCTACACGATCAAAGGAGATAGGATGCAATATCAAATCAGTGGCAAGCAGATCGACATTGGTGAAGCCTTCAGATTCACGTGAAAGAAGATCTTGGCGGGATTGTTCAAAAGTATGCTGAACGCCCGACCGATGCGCAGGTCATCTTCTCGAAAAACGCACATGAATATGTCTGTGAAACCATTGTTCATTTGTCTACGGGACTGACCGCACAGGCCAAGGGTCACGCGACCGAAATCTATGCGGCATTCGACCAATGTGCCGAGAAAATGGAAAAGCAACTGCGTCGTTATAAGCGCAGGTTGAAGGACCATCACCGCGACCGCGTCGATCCGGTTGAAGTTTTCGGTGGATCCTCGTATATCCTCGCCAACGAAGAAGGCCAAGACGAGGCAGAGGACGCTACACTCCAGCCCATGATCATCGCCGAAATGGAAACGCGCATCCCGTCGCTTTCCGTTGGTGAAGCTGTCATGCAGATGGAGCTGGCCCACGCCCCCGTACTGGTTTTCAAGAATGAGAAAACTCAGGGTATGAATGTCGTCTACCGTCGTGAAGACGGAAATGTCGGCTGGATCGACCCGGTAAACAACGAAGCGTAGGCCCCCCGCCTTGGCGGGCGGGAAATTGGTCAAAAATGGAACTTGCGAGCATTTTGGCACCGTCCGCCGTAAAGGTTCTGTCGACGGTGTCGTCCAAGAAACGTCTTTTTCAGGACTTGGGCGACATCGCTGCGGATTGCTATGGCATCAACGCAGAAGATGCGTTTGCCGCCCTGTCCGAGCGTGAAAACCTTGGCCCGACCGGCGTTGGTCGCGGCGTTGCCCTGCCACACGCCCGTCTGGCTGGCGTGACCGAAGTCACCGGTTGCTTTGTCCGCGTTGAAAGGCCGTTTGATTTCGACGCTGTGGATCGTCAGCCCGTAGACTTGATCTTTGCGCTGTTTGCCCCGGAAGATTCCGGCGTGGATCACCTTAAAGCGCTGGCGCTGGTGTCCCCGCTCGATGCGCGACGCGTCGATCTGCGCAAAGCTGCGCGCCAACACGGACACCGCCGCGTTGCACGCGCTGTTGACGGACAGCTTGTCGAACAAGGCGGCCTAATCGCTAGCCGTCAGGATTTGCCCCAAGGCCGATAGCCGAACATCATATAGTCGCGTTGGTAAGCTGCCTTAACGACGGCCTCGACCTCGTCATCATAGATTTCGTCCAGCGTAAATGGCGTATCTTTCTGCTGCGCGGGCAGGGTGTGTGCGGCAAGACTTACATCCTGAGCAAGTGCCGCCAGCCCGTTCTCAAGCTCGTCTTCGCGAAGGACGCGATCGGGCAGCTGGAAGTCGGAAAACCCTTTGATCACAGCAGATTGCGTCGCCCATGACGCGTCCACACGGATACCGGTCTGACCCGCCAGATTGCGCCGCACGAAGTCTGCAAAGGCGATAAAGGCGGTACGGTGGGCCGCTTTCTCCCCAGCGGTCATCTGGCAGATGCTCGGGCAGGGGGACGTCATAGTTTTCGCGCAGCGCGTTCTTGATCTCCCAATAGGTCTCGGGACCATCTTGCAGAAAATGCGTGCAGAACACCGCATGAAGCCGCGCAACCGGGTGACGCAGCACCGTAAACGTGCGGTGCCCTTTGTTGCGGTTCTTCCACTGGCGCAGAGATTTCTGGTTAAACTCCGAGGACAGCGCGCCGAAGCCCTGCATCCAGCCTTCCACACGCTCGACCGGGCCACCCTTGATGGGCAGAAACATCAGAGGCGCGTTTTCGGCGGTCACATAGGTCGGGACGGCCGGTGGGCGCGCGGGTTCAAAGTTCGGCACTTTGCCAGATCGAACAGGTCGATGTTTCGGACGGTTTCGACCAGCTCGTCCATGTTGCGGACTTTGTCGGCCAGCGTCTCGGGGTTCTGTTTCTTGTACTTGCCCGAGAACTTGGTGATCTCATGCTCGGCGCCCAGAAACTTGCCCCAGCCCCATTCACAACGTCGATATTCTGCGTGTCTTCATAGTCGATATAGAACGCCGTCTGGCCGGTCTTCTGCAGCCGGCCTTTGATCTTCAGTTGGAAGGCTTTGTATTCATAGAAGAAATTCTCGAACTCGCTTGAATCGAACTTCACACGGAATTTCTTGGCATCCTTGCCGTTGGTCAGCGCCCATTGCTGCGTCGCCCAAGCGATCCGGCGGCTGACATAGCTTTCCACCTGATTGCGGGTCAGAACCACCTTGGCGCAGCGAGGGTCGTCGATCACGTGCTCGAAGATGCGCATGTCGTGGTCGTGGAAGAAGCGGAACCCCGGGGATACCGTCGGTGCCCTCTTTCATTCGCTCCAGCAACTTCACCGGGTTCTTATCGCGCTGTTTCACAGTGACGCCGAACAGATCCTTGAGCTCGGGCTTCACCATGAAATAGGGGTTGAAGGCCTCTCCATAGCATTGGATCCCGTCGAACTGATCCAGATTGCTTTCCAGAAAGTTGGACCCCGTGCGCATTTCAGCAAGGATGATGAAACAATCGAATTTCTTGGTCATATTACTTTGTCACCAAATAGGGCGTGGCGCGCTCGGCCTGAGGGGATTCGGGCGCGTAATCGGTTGGGAAATCACCCGCAAGATGCAGATGCATGCCCTGATTTTTCAGATTCTGCAAAAACTCTCCGAACCCGCCCAAATGCACCATCTCGGGCGGGGCGGTCAGCTTAGGGCGGTCGCGGGTCGCCAGTTGGTCCAAAACATCCTGCAACGGCTCGATCGGGTTCCGGACAAAGTCGGACAGGGTCTGGATTGTAACGCGGGCGCGGCAGTGATCGGACCGAAGGACGTTCAAGAACGCGCTTTCCGTCTTTTGCAGGCGCGCAGCAGTCCGGCGCATGTCGGCAAACCGGCCTTCCGACAGGAACAAGGGCACCGCCCATGCGCCCGAAATCACGTGGATCCGTGCATTGGCGTCGCGCGCGATGTTCCATGTGATATCCTGCGTGTCGGCAGGGCCAAACTGGAAACACTGGCGTTCGCCCCGCGTGTTCCAAATCAGGTTGGTCAGAAACGCAGTGCCATCATAATCACGCAACGCCGCCGAGGATGAGAGCGCCCCGAAGTATTCGGCCCCACCACCCGCAAAATGCGCGCTATCGGGCGCAAACAGATGCCCATGCACCCGCACTTTGCCAAAGCTGGATAGCCAGGGCTCGAAGCCGCGGAACATCTCGGTGAAGCCCTGCAACACAACATAGGGTTCCGCCGTCACCCTGTTGCCCCACCGCTGATGCGGAAAGCGGCTTTGCATCAACAAACCGGGGCCGCCCCTTGGTCCGGCGCTCAACCGCCTTGGCGAAGATGCGATCAATCTCGCCAGGGTTGGGTTCAGCGCCGTGGCTCAGGCTTGGCGCGTCTGACAGGAAACTGTCGTAAAGCCGATCCGCATGTGGCCAGATCTTCCGCGCCACAAAACAGTCCGAGCGCCGAAGAAGTTGCAAGTGGTCGTCATAGAACACATGCGGTTTGCCCTGATAGTCAAACTTCGACAGGGTCAGGGATCGGCTTTCGATTTTCTTCGAATGCTGGCGGGATAGGGTCTGATAATAGCTTTCATCCGGGATCCAGACCCCGCCGGAAATAGGCATCATTCACTGCGCGTCGCGGATCGCTCAGGATCGCCGACAACGTGTGCCGTGTCAGGCACCACCATTGACTGCCCAGATGCGGCGAGATCCCCAATGGGATACGTCGTCGATACCCAACCCGCCGCTGAAGCCGCACATAGGCATCAAACATCCGCCGCCTGCGCTTCCACGAGAATGGAAACCGCAGGGTGAAACGTTCGGTGTTCAGCCCGCCAACAGCCCACGGCACATCCTCGGTCGTGACGCTTTCAATGAAATCGGTGGTGGGCCGGTCACGCAGGTAATCCGTCAGCTCAGCCACTGGGCGCAGGGGGCAGACAGCTGCCCGAAGCCAAAAGCACATGTTGCACCTCCGGGAACCGCTCGAGCATCAGTTCCGACGCGGTCTGACTGGCGGCCACAAGCGACCACGTGCCCCATTCGCAGCGGTGTCGGGCGCAAAACAGCACGTTGTCGCGATCCGCCAAGCTTTCAGCGAAGCGATCATAGGTGTCACGATCCACGCGCTGATCGACATGCAGCACCACGGGGCAGCCGTGATCGGACCAATGGCGCGCCAGTTGGGTCGCGCGGTGCAGCGCCTCGTGCACGATCATGACGACGCCCAAGCTCATGCCCAGTTCCCCTTAGACATCAGGCCCAATACCTCAAGCTGTCGCCAGTTGATGTATTCTTCGCTCCACTCACACCAAAGGACCGGATCATCCGCCATTCGCGTGCTATAAGCGCGATATTCGTGGCTGTTCGCATAGTGCTGGCGGCGTTGCAGCTCTTCCTTCGACTTTTGCTCGAACGTGTCCAGAAACTTGGTGTGCAACAGACAGCCCGAGGCTTTCTCGCCCCCGGATACGTCGTAAACAAGGTTCAAACCGCGCGGCAAAAGCGTGTGGGTCGAGCTGACATAAGTGTAAGACCGGCGCCATTTCACCAAGGGGATCTTGTTCAGGGCCGGGGCGCGTTCCGGGTTGTCGTCAAAGAAGACACGGGCACGCACGCCCCCTTGGATCCACAGGTTTCGAAACTGGCTGTTCTTTCGAATGGAGTAATTGCCGCTGTCGAACCAGCGCGTAATCTCAAGCGGGTTCTGGCCAGCCTGATAGGGTTCAGCCCCGATCTGGCCCTCAGGATACATATCCATCAACATCGCGCCGAAGCTCTTGATCTCGCTTGCGTCCAGCCAATCAGTCAATGCGCGCAAAGGACGGGTGTCGCAGAAGGGGTAGACAAAGAACTCGTCCGTATCGACGGTCAGGCACCAGTGATTATGCCGTATTTGCGCTGCAGCCAGTTCAGCCAATCCACGCCGAACTTCGCGCGCTTATAGCTGGCCTGCGTGGTCCACAGCGACACGTCATCCTGCTGCGCCAGATATTCCCGCGAACCATCATCCGACCCATTATCCACGATCAGAAAGTGATTTACACCCAAGTCCCTGTAATACTTCAGGAAATAGGGAAGGCGCACCAGTTCATTTCGCAGGGTGGTAAAGACAAGGATGTCAGACGGCACGATCTTCGCCGTGCGGTTTTGCACCGCAGACAGCTCGCGTCGTTTGCGAAACGCGCGGATCTGGTGGCGCTTGCGCTTGAGCCTGAGGCGATATGACGTCAAAGCGCCCAAATCTTATCCTGTCTGTTAATGCCTGTATCAATTGGCGCGCGCTTCTGCCCGTGGCAGGCACAAGGCGCGTTCCACTAACTCTTTATATCCAAATCCTAAACGTCTTCCATACAGGCGTAAATCCTTTCACGCACTGTCGGCATTACGTCCACCCTCCGGCCGACATCAGCCCCAACCGGGTCAGCTGTTGCCAGTCCTCGAACCGCTGCGCGCCGGGGTGCCACAGATCCGGGGCCGCGCCGATCGCATCGTAATAGGCGTCGAACTGGTCAGGTTGGCCGAAATGCTCGCGCCGGGCTTTCTCTTCCTCGGACCGATCCAGCACGCCGGGCAGGAATTTTGTGTGCAGCAGAACGCCGGAAAGCTGGTCGGTGCCGCTGATCGCGGGCGGACCGTCCCACTCGAGGTTCAGGCCCGGCGGCAGGATAGAGTGGGTCGAGTTCGCATAGGCATAGCGGCGCGACCACTTGACCAAAGGCAGCTTGTTCAGGGTCGGGCCGCGTGTGGGGTTATCTGCAAAGAACACCCGTTCACGCGCACCGCCCTGAAGCCACAAGTTCTGCATCGGAGCCTGTCGGACCGTGCGATAGGGGCCTGTGTCAAACCAAGGAAGTGCGTCGATATGATTATCATCCGCGCTCACCGTCCCGGACCCCAGCGGCCCCTTGGGATAAAGATCCAGCATCAACGCGCCCAGCGCCTCTGCGCCCGTGGCCTCGAGCCTTTGCGTCAGGACGGGCAGGGGGCGTTGATCGTGATGCGGATAGATCAAAAGCTCGTCCACATCGACGCTCAGGCACCAATGGCCATGCCCATACCGAAACTGTAGCCATGTCAGCCAATCCACCCCGAACCGCGCGGATTTATAGCTGGCATCGGTACGCCAGAGCGAGACATCGGACTGCTCCGCCAGAAACTCGGCACTGCCATCGGTGCAGTCATTCGCGACGATCAGGAAATGCCCAACGCCGAGGCGGCGATAATGCGTCAGAAAGAAGGGCAGACGCTGCATTTCGTTGCGCAGCACGACAAAGGCCAGAACCTGATCGCGCTGGATCAGGTTTGTACGCACATTTATTGGGGTCAACTGTCGCCGGGACCGGATCGACCGCCACAAAAGGCGCCGACGCTTCAGCCGCATCCGATATCGCGAGATCAGACCGGACACGCCCCCCGTCACGCAGTATTACTCGGCAGCTTTGTTCTGGGCCACCAGATCGTGCAGATAGCCCATAAGCTCGTCCCGCAGTTCGTCTCGGGCCATGCCGAAGGCCACGGTGGCCTGCAGGAACCCTGCTTTCGAGCCACAGTCGAACCGCTGACCACGGAAGCGATAGCCAAACACATCACGTCCCTGTTCCAGTTCGTTCGCGATGGCATCGGTCAGCTGAATTTCCCCACCGGCACCGGTTTGCTTGCGGTCCAAGCTTTTCAGAACATCCGGGGTCAGGATGTAGCGGCCAATCACGGCAAGGTTCGACGGGGCTTCGTCAATCGAGGGTTTCTCGACCATGCCGCGGGTCGATACCAGATCGCCCATGTCTTCTTTCACATCCAGCACACCGTATGCGCTGGCCTTCTCGGGCGGAACTTCCATCGCTGCAACCATGCAGCCGCCCGTGTTTTCATAGGCTTCAACCATCTGCTGAAGGCAGGGCTTTTCGGCGGCAATCACGTCATCGGGCAAGATTACGGCGAAAGGTTCGTTGGCAATCAAACGGCGGGCACACCAGACCGCGTGGCCCAGCCCCAACGCCTTGTGCTGACGCATATAAGCGATGGCACCGGATTCCATGTTGGTGTCTTTCAGGATCTTTAAAAGCTGGTCTTTACCCTTCTTACGCAGCTCCTGCTCAAGCACGGGCGAGTTGTCAAAGTAATCCTCAAGCGCGCCCTTGCCGCGCGAGGTCACGAAGATGAATTCCTTGATGCCGGCGGCACGGGCTTCGTCAATGGCGTATTGGATCAAGGGCCGGTCAACCAGCGTCATGATCTCTTTCGGGATGGATTTCGTTGCAGGCAGGAACCGCGTTCCAAGCCCCGCCACAGGAAAAATCGCTTTGGTAACCTTACGCTTCATGAACTTCACCTTTGTACTATTCGCGGCAACTCTGCTCGATCTGCTATCATCTGGTGAAAAATCGACGGCATCTTGTTAGGGTTGCGCTTACTCGTCATTCTCTAATTGATAAATTTGAAAACATCATGGTCTTTTTTCGCTATTCTATAGCACGGCGGTTTTTTTCTCGACTCTTTTCCAGAACCCCAGCGCTGCCGATGAATTACGCAACGCCGAGCTCTTGCAAGATGGCCTCGATCCGCGAGACGTCTTCGGGGTTGTTCAGCTCCCAAAACTGGCGGGAACGGGCATCGACTTCGACGCATTGAATGGGCTTCTCGCGTTCAAGAAAGCGCAGCTGCTCCAACCTTCAAGCTGTTCCAGAGGGCCAGCGGACCAGAGCGGGTAGGCGGCAAGGGCGGACGGGCGATAGGCATAGACGCCGACATGGTGAAACACCGGTGTCTGATCGTGGTCGGACCAGCCATTGCCCTGCGTATAGGGGATCACCTCTTTCGAGAAATAAAGCGCGTGCCCCTCGGCGCCAAAGACCGCCGTCGTTCCGCCGACCCGGCCCGCCTTGCGGTCTTCCAGAAATCCGTTCAGCGCGCGACCATCGCAACGCAGAACTGGGGTTGCGACCTCGGCCGCTGGATGGGTCTTGAGCGCAGCGACCAGTTCTTCCACGAACCACGGTGGCGTCAGGGGCGCGTCGCCCTGCAAGTTAACGATGATCTCGTACTCTTCGCCCAGCGCGTTCAGGGCTTCGGCGCATCGCTCGGTCCCGTTTTCACAAGTGTCCGAGGTCATCACGACCTCGGCGCCAAACCCTTCCGCCTCGTCCCGGATGCGGTCATCATCCGTGGCGACCACGACCCGATCCACGCCGCGCACAGCCAGCGCGGCGTCCCAACTGCGGTGAATCAGGGTCTTGTTTTGACCCGTCGCCCCCCTGAGCGGCACAAGCGCCTTGCCCGGATACCGGGTCGAGGCATAGCGCGCCGGGATGACAATCAGCGTGGACATGCGGGATCAGGCCTTCTTCAGCTCGACACCCCGGTGCATAGGCAATGAAGAACGGGTTTTCATAGATCGGCTTGCCATAGGTCAGCGGTGTATGATCGTCGAAACGCACAACATCCCCGCCAGCCCCTTTCAGAACGGCGTGACCCGCAGCGGTGTCCCATTCCATCGTGCGGCCCACGCGGGGATAAAGATCCGCCTCGCCCGTCGCGACCAGACAGAACTTCAGCGAGCTGCCCGCCGATTTGCTGTCTTTGACGCTGTATTTGTTGATGTAATCCTCGGTCGCCTGATCGCGGTGCGACTTCGAGGCGACGATAAACAGCGCGTCATTATCAGGCTTGGAAACAGTGATCGGCGACAGCACGCCCACGGTTTCTTTCGCGAACGGGCCTTGCTCCTCTACGCTTTCGCCACCGGCGCGAGTGAAGAACATGCGGCCCTTGGCGGGGGCGTAGACCACGCCGCGCACGGGGGTGCCGTCTTTGACGTAGGCAATGTTCACGGTGAAATCGCCACGGCGGTGAATGAATTCTTTCGTGCCGTCCAGGGGGATCCACGATCAGGAATTCGCTGGCCTGCTCGCTGTGGCTGTCGGCCTGTTCTTCTGTCACCAAAAGCACATCCGGGGGGGAAAGCCGCACGCAACCCGGCAGAAATCAGCGCATCCGCCGCTTCATCCGCCGCGGTCACCGGGCTGTCGTCCGACTTGGCGCGCACGTCGAAATCTTCCGAGTTGTAGATCTCCATGATCACGTCGCCCGCTTCCAGGGCCAGCGTGCGCATAACAGTTTCCAGACGCTCAAAATCCAAGTCGAAGCTCCTTAAATTCGGCCAGATCCGGCCTTGTTGATAACATTTTGCACCCCCCTTATGATCAACCGGTAAAGGATCAGCAAGAAATCCCTGTTAAAAGCTCCGCATAACCGTTCAAGGTGGCGCCATGTTCGAGGCAAAGAAGAAACAATCGCGGCTGTCTGCAGCGTTCTCCATGTTCGAGGTCATCTTCCACATGACCGCGCACAGCGTTCGCAGCGAGCAAACGAACGCCCTTGCAGCACTGGTGCTGAACTTGTTTCAGGTGATGCTGTTGATTGCCATATTCTATGTGATGATGACATTTATTGGTTTGCGTGGCGCCGCCTTGCGTGGCGACTTTCTGCTTTACATTATGTCAGGGATTTTCCTGTTCTTCACAAACGTCAAAGCGATGGGCGCTGTGATGGCATCGTCGGGACCATCTCATCCGATGATGATGCATACGCCGATGAACACTTTTGTCGCGTTTGTATCCTCTGCCCTGGGATCTTTGTATATTCAGATCCTCAGCATCGTGGTGATACTGACCATCTATCACATCGCCGTCACGCCGGTGGAAATACAACACCCCGTCAAGGCGCTGCTGATGGTGATACTATCTTGGTTCAATGGGGCGTCCATTGGGCTGATCTTTTTGGCACTGCGACCGTGGTTCCCAAAATTTACTGGCATCGCTCGGAAGATTTACATGCGGGCCAACATGTTCGCATCTGGGAAGATGTTCGTCGCCAATTCAGCGCCCTACTATCTGGTTGCGATATTCATCTGGAACCCACTGTTCCACGTCGTGGATCAGGGACGCGGCTACATCTTTATCAACTACAATCCGCACTACACGAACTGGATGTATCCTTTGATCTTTTCGTGCGTGGCGACATTGCTGGGCCTGATGGGCGAAAGCTATTCCCGCAAACATGTTTCGGCCAGCTGGTCGGCCCGACAGTAGCTGCAAGCGCGCGTTTTCCGGGTACTAAAACGCGAAAAGCGCACAAATCCTCGAATTGACTCGGAATTTTTGCGCCAACAGAGGCACGCGACCGCTTGCAGGCCTCATTTCGCCTACTTATATACGCCCAGACGCCGGAGATGGATCATTCCTGAACCGGTAAAAATCTGGGATCCGGGGCCGATGCTTTGCAAGGTCGGTCCTGACAACATCGCCTTAAGAGAGGATATTACGCATGGCCAAAGTCATCGGTATCGACCTCGGCACCACCAACTCGTGTGTTGCCATCATGGACGGCTCGCAGCCGCGAGTCATCGAAAACGCAGAAGGCGCACGTACCACGCCTTCGATCGTCGCCTTCAAAGATGAAGAGCGACTGGTAGGCCAGCCGGCAAAACGTCAGGCTGTCACCAACCCCGACAACACCGTCTTCGCCGTGAAACGTCTGATCGGACGCAACATGAACGACCCGGCTGTCGAAAAAGACAAAAAGCTGGTTCCCTACGCCATCGTAGATGGCGGCAACGGCGACGCTTGGGTTGAGGCTGCTGGCGAAAAGTATTCGCCCTCGCAAATCTCGGCCTTCATTCTGGGCAAGATGAAAGAAACGGCAGAAAGCTATCTGGGTGAGGAAGTCACTCAGGCCGTGATCACCGTGCCTGCATATTTCAACGACGCTCAGCGTCAGGCCACCAAAGACGCCGGCAAGATCGCTGGTCTGGAAGTGCTGCGGATCATCAACGAACCGACCGCTGCTGCCTTGGCCTATGGTCTGGACAAGGAAGAGACCCAAACCATCGCGGTTTATGACCTTGGTGGTGGTACCTTCGACGTGACCATCCTGGAAATCGACGACGGCCTTTTCGAAGTAAAATCGACCAACGGCGACACGTTCCTTGGTGGTGAAGACTTCGACATGCGCATCGTTCAGTATCTGGTCGATGAGTTCAAAAAGGAAAACCAGGTCGACCTGTCGAAAGACAAGATGGCTCTGCAGCGCCTGAAAGAAGCCGCTGAGAAAGCCAAGATTGAACTGTCGAGCGCTTCGCAGACCGAGATCAACCAACCCTTCATCTCGATGGGTTCGGATGGTGCACCGCTGCACATGGTTATGAAGCTGACCCGCGCCAAGCTGGAAAGCCTTGTGTCGGACCTGATCAAGCGTTCGATCAAGCCGTGCCAAGCCGCTCTGAAAGACGCCGGCCTGTCGACCGGCGACATTGACGAGGTGGTTCTGGTCGGTGGTATGACCCGCATGCCGCGCGTGATCGAAGAGGTTTCCAAGTTCTTCGGCAAAGAACCCCACAAGGGTGTGAACCCGGACGAAGTGGTTGCCATGGGTGCTGCCATTCAGGCCGGTGTTCTGCAGGGCGACGTGAAAGACGTTGTGCTTCTGGACGTGACCCCGCTGTCGCTTGGTATCGAAACGCTGGGTGGCGTGTTCACCCGCCTGATCGACCGCAACACGACGATCCCGACCAAGAAGTCGCAGATCTTCTCGACCGCGGAAGACAACCAGAACGCCGTGACCCTGCGTGTGTTCCAAGGCGAACGTGAAATGGCTGCGGACAACAAGATCCTGGGCCAGTTCAACCTTGAAGACATCCCGCCCGCACCGCGTGGCCTGCCTCAGATCGAGGTGACCTTCGACATCGACGCCAACGGCATCGTTGAAGTGGGCGCCAAAGACAAAGGCACCGGCAAAGAGCACAAAATCACCATCCAAGCATCGGGCGGTCTGTCGGATGACGACATCGACGCAATGGTGAAAGACGCTGAAGCCAACGCCGAGGCCGATAAAGAGCGTAAAGAGCTTGTCGAAGCCCGCAACCAGGCCGAAAGCCTGATCCACTCGACCGAGAAGTCGATGGAAGAGCATGCCGACAAGGTCGATCCGACCACGATCGAAGCCATCGAGCTGGCAATCGCTGCTCTGAAGGACGATCTGGAAAAAGACGACGCATCGGCTGACAAGATCAAAGGCGGTGTTCAGAACGTGACCGAAGCGGCCATGAAACTGGGCGAAGCGATCTATAAGTCGCAGCAAGAAGACGCTGCTGGCGAACCTGCGGAAGAAGCAGACGGCCCCTCGGCCGTGGACGATGACATCGTCGATGCCGATTTCGAAGACCTCGACGATAGCAAACGCTAAGTCGCATAGGTGAATGGCGGGGCGGCCACGCTGCCCTGCCTCCCTCCCAAGTGGAGACGACCCCATCATGGCAAAACGTGATTACTATGAGGTCCTTGGCGCTTCGAAAGGTGCTTCGGCGGACGAGCTGAAGAAAGCCTATCGCAAGAAGGCCAAAGAGCTTCACCCAGACCGAAACTCCGACAATCCCGATGCCGAATCTCAGTTCAAGGAAGTGAACGAGGCCTACGAAGTTCTGAAGGATGCCGAAAAGAAAGCCGCCTATGACCGCTTTGGCCATGCTGCTTTCGAAGGCGGTATGGGCGGACGTCCCGGCGGCGGCCATCATGGCCAAGGCGACTTCTCCAGCGCATTTTCGGATGTGTTTGACGATCTGTTCGGCGACTTCATGGGCGGACGTGGCGGTGGCCGCGCGCGCGCTCAGCGTGGGTCAGACTTGCGTTACAACCTGCGTGTGACACTGGAAGAGGCGTTCTCGGGCATCCAGAAAACCATCAACGTGCCGACCTCGGTCGCCTGTGATGAATGCAGTGGCACCGGATCAGAATCCGGGTCCGAACCGACCATGTGTCCAACCTGTCAGGGCATGGGCAAAGTTCGAGCGCAGCAAGGCTTCTTTACTGTCGAGCGCGCCTGTCCGACCTGTCAGGGCACCGGTCAGATGATCCAGAACCCTTGCAAATCCTGCCACGGGGCAGGGCGCAAGGAGAAGGAACGCTCGCTGTCGGTGAACATCCCTGCCGGTGTTGAGACCGGCACCCGTATTCGTCTTTCTGGCGAAGGCGAGGCTGGTATGCGCGGTGGGCCTTCGGGCGATCTGTACATCTTCATCGAAGTCTCTGACCACGCCATTTTCGACCGCGAAGGCACGCATCTGCATTGCCGCGTTCCCGTGTCGATGGCCGCCGCCGCTTTGGGTGGTGACATCGAAGTGCCGACCATCGACGGTGGCCGCTCGCGCGTGAAGATCCCTGCAGGCAGCCAATCAGGCCGTCAGATGCGTCTGCGCTCCAAAGGCATGCCCCGGTCTGCGCGGTGGACCCCATCGGCGACATGTATATCGAGCTTGCGGTGGAAACGCCGGTCAATCTGACGTCGCAGCAGAAAGAGCTGCTGCGCGAGTTCGAGAAACTGTCGGAAGAGAACAACCCCGAAAGCTCGAATTTCTTTACGAAAGTCAGAAGCTTCTGGGACAGCATGAAGGGCTGACTGCCCCGTTCAGAAAACCAAGCGCCCCGGTGTTGCACAAACGCCGGGGCATTTTTGTTTCTGGGGCACGTTAACCTGTCATTCACCAGATTCGGGACAGGCTATCCCAATGACCGACCAGCGTGACTTCCACTTCGCAGAAATGCCGCAAAGCCTGTTCGACACGGACGAGGCACCCGCGACGCCGATTGCGATGACCGCTGGCAAGTTGCCGTCCTATATCAAGGACCACCGCCAACGGCTACGCGCGCGGTTTACCGAAGGCGGGGCGCAGGCGATGCCAGATTACGAGCTGTTGGAGCTGCTGTTGTTCCGATCAATCCCCCGCCGCGATGTCAAACCCATTGCGCGCGCGCTGTTGGACACGTTCGGAGATTTCAACCGCGTGGTCACGGCCCCCGCTGATCGGTTAAGGGCGGTATCAGGCATCGGCGACTCGGTCATCACCGATCTGAAAATCATCGAGGCTGCAGCCCATCGCATGGCGCGTTCCAAGGTGATGCAGCGGCATGTGATTTCCAGCTGGGACGCGGTCTTGGATTATTGCCACACCACCATGGCGCATCGCGATACGGAACAGTTCCGTATCCTGTTTCTGGACCGCAAGAATGTCCTAATAGCAGACGAGGAACAGGCCAAAGGCACCGTGGATCACGTCCCCGTTTACCCGCGCGAGGTGGTGAAGAGGGCGCTCGCGCTAAACGCCTCGGCGCTTATTTTGGTGCATAACCACCCGTCAGGCGACCCGACCCCATCGGACAGCGATATTCAGATGACGGCACAGGTGAATGACGCAGCGAAGGCGCTTGGCATTGCGCTGCACGATCACCTGATCATCGGAAAATCGACTGAACTGAGCTTTCGGTCCGAAGGCTACTTGTAAACCCTCAGTCCACCCAGATTTCGACCCGGCGGTTCACGCCCCGCCCCCAGGCACTGTCGTCACAGGCCATCGGCATCGCCTCGCCAAAGGCGTCGATTTGCATCTCGACACGGGACAGATCAAAGGCTTCAAGTTGCCCCAACACCTGATCCCGTACGGCGCGCGCGCGACGTTCGGACAGTCTGCGGTTTTGCTCGGCAGCGCTTGGCCGTCAGAAAACCCAATGAAAGACAAGCGCTTACCGTCAAAATGACCGCTTTCCAGCGCCTCGGCCAGCAGGGCCACGTTCGACCGCGAAGGCGCATCCAGCAGGGTCGAACCACCCTCAAAACGGAAACTGATCGACAGGCGCTCGGACCCGGTCAGGGTGGTGATCATGCGCTGGAGTTCGTCCAGCGCGACCTCGTCCCCGGCGGCAGTGATCGCGTTGGCCATGCGATCCCCCTGCGCACGCAGCGGCTGGCGGGTTAGCGCCTGATCCACAAAGCCCGCACGGCGGGTGACGAATTGCGCACTATCGGTCCGCAGATAAGACAGGAATTCGCGCCCAATCTGGGGCAGGCGGCGTTCCGGCAGATACAGGAACATCGGCATGGTCAGGGGATAATCCTCGGACTTGATCGACGCGCGAGAGGCATGGACCGAGAAACCGCAACGCCCTGAAAGCTCGACCACTTCGCCACTGCCGCGCTGGGTATAGGTGGTCATCGCGATGCCATAGGGATCGCGTGCAATCGCGTCGGCAAGGGTACGGCTGGTCGGATGGATCACCACGCTGTCGGATAGGGTGACCCCCTGCGCCGAAATAACATCCTGCATGAAGACGGGGCCGAACCCCTCTTCGATATCCATCATATAGGGCGTAATTGGCGCGTCCTCGCCCCCAAGTTCGGACCAATTCGTAATCTTGCCCGCATAGATCGCCGCCAGTTGCGAGATCGAGATCCGTGTCACCGGATTGCCCGGTGCGACAATGGGCACCAACGCATCCAGCGCGGCCACCCGGCTTTGCCGTGCCATCCGCAGATTGCCCAGCCCGGCATCGCGCGCAAGGCTGCGTTCGCGGGTGGTGGCCTGCCGCATCGACAGAGCCATATCGGCCTGCTGGCTCAGAAGATCCGCAAAGCCTTCCGAGCTGGTAGTCATCTTGATGGTAAAGCGCGCGACCTCTTGCCCGGATCCGCCTTCCAGAAGCGTATAGAGCGTGCCAACCCCCTGTATTTCCTCGCGTTTCAGGGCGTAACCGTTGCGCAGGGCAAAGCCTTCGACCAGCGCGGGGAACAGGACGGCACCCCATGTTATGTGCGCCC
>LLEO01000055.1_pt1 | contig 21777 bp, 31 predicted proteins | sample 595861 | NCBI WGS metagenome assembly LLEO01 (sample SAMN02919315, study PRJNA255460) | bioreactor metagenome | biome: chemostat; feature: culture 2012_25.1; material: sediment; isolation source: day35 25degC chemostat 2012 inoculated with Wadden Sea sediment taken from... | place: Germany: Bremen ... | reverse complement strand
AGTTGCTTGAGCGCGTGCGCTTTGCTATCGTGCCGCAGGTTTTGCCCAACTTCACGTCCTACGCTTTGCTGCGGGGCCGAGATCAATGTGCGCGCCTCCACCATTATTGGTGCTGTAGGCGGCGGCGGTATTGGCGAAGTGTTTCGCCTGTCCCTGTCGCGCGATCACGCGGCCAAGACCTACGCCATTATACTTTTGCTGTTTGTGACCATTGTCGCCGTGGATCAGCTGTCGGGCTGGCTGCGCCGCAAAATGGTGGGCGATCAAGCGTTCCAGTTTGGCGCATAGGAGGATTTCATTATGCTGACCACATCAAATCTTACTGCTGAACGGCAAACTGAATTGAAAGAGCAATATGCCGAGGTGTTTCACAACCATCCGGTGAAAAAGTTCCGCCCGCTGGCTATTGTCACGGCGTTGCTCGCCTATCTCGTGGCTTGTTTTTTTCTTCTTCAATATCCCCCAAGTTTTCTCGGACGCAGGTGGGACCGGGCCGGGCTCTATATGGCCGACTGGGTGTCCTGGCAGGCGCAACCAAAGTTTCGGTTCCGCGATGACGGGTTGGAGTTGCAATATCCGCGCTTTTCACCTCTGGGCGCGGAGCCTGATCCAAGTTGGGTCACTGCCAATGAAGCCGGTACCGCTTATCGGGTCGATTTTTCGCCCCAACGATTATATCTTGGTGCAAGAAGGATTGGTTGAGATCACCAAAGCTGGCCAACGCTATGACGTGGTGGTCACGGCAGATGAGGCATTGCTGCCCGCAAATGCACCCGGCGCGTTTGAAGAACGCAATGGTCGCGTCAAACTCAGCTTTGGTTTTGCAGGAAACATTGAAATTCGCAACACCCAGGTGCGCGTCTGGCGCCGCTTTTGGGGGTGGGAAAACTTTTTCTTTGATCCAGGTTCCGCTTATTGGGGCATGAATGGGTTTGAAGTGATTTCAACGATTGTCGCTGGCCCGCAACTTGAAGAGGGCAAAAGCAATCTGAGTGTGGCGATCAATGATTTTCTTTATAATGCGGAATGGCAGCATGCGACGTGTTTGTGAAATTGTTGCAAACCATTGTGATGGCCTTTGTCGGCACTTTGTTCGCGGGGATATTGGCGTTTCCGCTGGCCTTCATTGCGGCGCGCAATATCACCCGTTCCAACACGGCTAATTGGTTTATGAAGCGGGCGTTCGACTTTTTGCGCTCGGTCGATATGCTGATCTGGGCCTTGTTTTTCACCCGCTCTTTTGGGCCCGGGCCGATTGCCGGTATCGCGGCGATCTTTTTCACTGACACGGGCACGCTGGGCAAACTTTACTCCGAAGCGTTGGAGAATGTGGACGATAAGCAGCGCGAAGGCGTGAAATCTCTCGGGGCGTCGCCCGTGGAGGTGCAGCGCTTTGGTGTGGTGCCGCAAGTGCTGCCGCTTTTTGCCTCGCAGGCGCTTTACTTTTGGGAATCCAACACTCGCTCTGCCACCATTATTGGGGCGGTGGGGGCCGGGGGCATTGGCCTCAAATTATTGGAGGCCATGCGCACCGGCACCGATTGGGAAAATGTTGGCTATATGGTGATCTTGATCCTGATCGTTGTGTTTGTCTTTGACAATATTTCGAACTATTTGCGGTCAAAACTGATCGGTGAAGAGGCACATTAGCACCCTTACCGTGCGCGCCCCTGCCTATTGCCCAAAACTATCATGCTCACTGGCGAGGAACTCTTCCTCCGCCGGTGTGTTTGGGCGCCCGAGCACTTGGTTGCGGTAGGGGTATCTGCCGAACTTTTCGATGATGTCGCGGTGCTTGATTTCATAATCAAGGCTGTTTTCATTGCCGAGCGATTTAAACAGCTTCACGGCTTCATCATGCACTTTCAGGCTTTCCGCGTGCATATAGGGCATATAGGCAAAAACCGCATGCGGGCGTCAAGCTCTTGATCGTCGCCACGGGCCACCATTTCTTGGGCCAGGGTTAGGGCTTGCATATCGGAAGCGAAAGCGCGTTTGTCTTTGCGATAAATCTGGCGGCTGAACTGATCTAAAATGATGATTTCGGCCAACCGTTCTTCGGGCTTATGCGCCAGTCAAACAGGTCGCCGCGGGCGGCGGCGGTGTGGGTGTCACCAAAGCGCTTAATGATTTTGGCGTCAAATGGCTCTCCGCCCATAAACCAATCTTCTTCTCCATGTTCGACAAACCAAAAATCAATAATGTCTTTTGCAGTCACAGTCATAAGCGCTCCTTTTCGATCAATCTAAAGTGGCGATGATTTATAAGAAAATCAACTTGATGTGAGTTTGGGGTCGCCTTTATGGCGTATTTTGCGTTAGTAAGGCGCAACTCAAATAATTTGTTGGCGCACGCATGACAATTGAAACGCTCAAACCATTTCAAATGGGTCGCGAGACCATGACCGGGCTTTCCCGCGATCTTTATAAGTTGGCCGAGAGCGGCAATGAAATCATTGTCGGGTTGATCGGCGCGGGGGAAATGGGCACCGATCTGATTTTGCAAATCGGCCGGATGAAGGGCATGCGGGTTGGTGCCGTGGCCGTACGCAACATCGAGAATGCGCTGAAGGCGGTTGAGATCGCTTATGGCGATCGCGACAATGCCGTGGTGTGCGAAAATAATGCTGCCATTTCCCGCGCCATTGAGATGGGCAAAATCGCCGTGTGTGGCGATGCGAAACTGGTGGCGCAAAATGGTCATATCAGCCAAGTGATCGAAGCCACAGGCAAGCCGAGCGTTGGCGCTGAAATTGGCCTGCTCACCCTTGAGGCAGGCAAGCATTTGGTGATGATGAATGTGGAAGCGGACGTGACCGTTGGCACCTATTTGCACCGCCGCGCCAAAGAGCTTGGCCTGGTTTATTCTGTTGGGGCGGGTGATGAACCTCCTCCATTATGGAGTTGGTGGATTTCGCCAACGCGCTGGAACTGCCAATTATTTCTGCAGGCAAAGGCAAAAACAATCCGCTCAAATTTGATGCAGTGCCGGCTGACTATGAAGAAGAAGCCTTTGCGCGCAATATGAACCCGCGCATGTTGGTGGAATTTGTCGATGGGTCAAAAACCATGGTGGAAATGGCGGCGCTGGCCAATGCCACCGGATTGGTGCCGGACGTGCCCGGCATGCATGGGCCAGAGGCCACCATCGATACGTTGGAAGATATTTTGATCCCCCAGGAAGATGGGGCATCTTATCTGCGCCGGGCCGGGTGGATTATACGATTGGAAAAGGCGTCGCGCCGGGGGTGTTTGTGGTGGTGAAAGCGCCGCATGAGCGCATTCATGAGCGCATGGCGGATTTGAAAGTCGGGCGCGGGCCATATTTCACGCTTTATCGCCCGTTCCACCTCACCAGCTTGGAAGTGCCGCTCACCTGTGCCCGAATCGCGCTTTACGGCCAGTCAGATATGGTGCCGATGGATCAGCCGGTGGCTGATGTGTGTGCGGTGGCGAAAAAAAGACATGCAGCCCGGTGAGACTTTGGATGCGATTGGGCAATATTGCTATCGATCGTTCACCATGACGCGGGCTGAGGGCAAAGCCAAATCGGCGCACCCGGTCGGCCTGATTGAAGGCGGGAAAGTGATTGCACCAATCAAAAAGGGTGAGTTGATCACCACACAAAACGCCACCCCGGACGCGAGCTTGAAGATTGTTGATCTGCGCCGCGCCCAGGATGAACTGTTGGGTGACTAGCCCTCAACGCTGTCGCCGACGAAAAAATCCCTCCCCGTGATGGGAGAGATTTAGGGTGGGGTGCCACTTTTCGCTCACGGTTGCGCGGCGCTAAAGCACCTAACCTGCGCGGGCGCGGCGCAAAAGTGCGCCGAACATTCTGCAAACGTGGTGCGTTCTGGATTAATCAGCAAGGCAATCGGCAAAGCTGTTGCCCATATCGCGCATAAGATTGAAATAGAGCTCGGCCCCATCTTCAAGCTGGGCACCCAATGGATCAAGCACCGCTTTTTCACTGATGTACCTTCCACGGCCAAATCGATCAGTTTGGCATCAAATTGCGGCTCGGAAAAAATGCAGCTGATTTGATCAGCACTTAAATGCGCCTGGAGATCTGTGAGGCGTTTGGCGCCAGGCTTTGTTTCCGGGCTCAGCGTTACGGTGCCCGCATTTTGCAAGCCATATTGCGTCTCAAAATACTGATAGGCATCGTGGAAGGTGACAAATCTTTTGTCTTTGAGTTCGGCCAGTTGATCCCTGATCCCGGCATCAAGTGCGTCCAGCTTCTCAAGCGTTTGCACAGCGTTTTGCTGATATAGCGCGCTGTTTTCGGGGTCGGCAGTGCTCAGCTCTGTGGCGGCCAGTTCAACAAAATGTTTGGCGTTTTCAATGTCGAGCCAGAGGTGTAAATCGACGTCCCCATGCGCATGATCTTCATGCTCATCATGGGCGTGCTCCTCATGCGCATCGTCATGGTCGCCATGTTCTTCGTGGGCATGTTCTTCGTGGGTGTGGTCGTCTTCGTGCTCTTCGTGCGCGTGATCATCCAAACTCACTTCGCGTGTGGGCAGCAAATTGAAGCGATCGTCCTGCGCGCTCAAGCTGATCACCTTGGCATCTTGCGGCAGTGCGGTGATGGATTTTGCTAAAAAGCTTTCCAATTCATCGCCCACCCAAAAAATCAGATCGGCGTTTTGCAGTGCCTGGGCATCAGAAGGCTTGAGGGCGTAATCATGGGGAGATGCATTGGCAGGCACAAGATTTTTCGGCGTGATGATGCCGCCGGTTACGTTTGCCAAAAGGGAGTGCAATGGGCGGATCGAGGTCACCACATTGAGTTCGCTGGCCGATGCCCAGCCCGACATTGCAAGTGAAATGGCCAGTGCGCTTGCACCCAATTTAATCCGCATTATTCGCTCCTTAATGTAATAACATAACATTGTTGCGTTACGATATAACGTATGGCAAAAAGAGGTGCAATAGAAAATTTCATGAAAATGAGTGCAATGGCGTGAACAAGTCGGAAGCAAAAAAAAGATGAGCTGGTGCGGCTGGATAAAGTGGGCGTTTACCGCGACGGCAAATGGTTGGTGCGCGGTGTCAGCTTTGAAGTACACCCGCGCGAAATTGTCACGCTGATTGGCCCCAACGGGTCGGGCAAATCCACCAGCGTCAAGTCTGCTTTGGGCGTGATTGCGCCAACCGAGGGGCATGTGCACCGCCGCGCCGGGCTGAAAATCGGCTATGTGCACAAAAGTTCCAATTGGATTGGACCTTGCCGATGCCGGTGCAGCGACTGATGCGCCTCACCAAAAAGCAGCAGGATAAAGACATTGATCGCGCGCTGGAGTTGGTGGGCATTTCTCATCTCAAAACAGCAAATATGCAGGCGTTGTCGGGCGGGGAAACCCAGCGCGCCCTGCTGGCGCGGGCCTTATTGATGCAGCCGGATTTGTTGGTTTTGGACGAGCCGGTGCAGGGCGTCGATTTTGCCGGTGAGATTGCGCTTTATGATTTGATCAAAGCCATTCGCGATGAAACCGGTTGTGGCATTTTGCTGATTTCCCATGATTTGCATGTGGTGATGGCGCAAACCGACACGGTGATTTGCCTGAATGGGCATGTGTGCTGCCGCGGCACCCCGAAACTGGTGGCCGAGAGCGACGAATATAAGCGCCTATTTGGCGCGCGGGCGGCGCAAAGTCTGGCGGTTTATCAGCATGATCACGACCATACCCATTTGCCGGACGGTCGGGTGCTGCATGCCGATGGCTCGATCCATGACCATTGTGACCACCAGGTTCATGATCAGGAGCACAATTGATGGCGTTGTTTGACGATTTCTTTATGCGCGCGCTGATCGCGGGTATCGGGTTTGCGCTGGTTACCGGGCCGCTGGGCTGCTTTATCGTGTGGCGGCGTATGGCCTATTTCGGTGACACAATGGCCCACTCGGCATTGCTTGGGGTCGCGCTTAGCTTTGTGTTCAACCTCAATATGATGGTTGGGGTGATTGCGGTTGCTTTGATGGTTTCCATCGCGCTGCTGATTTTGGAAAAGCGCCAGTCGCTTTCAGCTGACGCGCTGTTGGGCATTCTGTCCCATTCCACCTTGGCGCTCGGGCTGGTGATTGTCAGCCTGATGACCACTGTCCGCATTGATTTGATGGGGCTTTTGTTTGGCGATATTTTGGCCGTAACACGTGTTGATATTGCGATGATTTATGGTTTTGGCGCGGTGATTTTGGCGATATTGATTTGGTTCTGGCGGCCCTTGGTGGCGGCGACGGTCAATGTCGAATTGGCGCAGGCTGAGAATATGCGACCCCAGCGGACCCGCTTCGTGCTGATGGTCTTGCTGGCGCTGTTGATCGCCATCGCCATGAAAATTGTTGGCATTTTGTTGATCACTGCCTTGTTGATCATTCCGGCGGCGACTGCCCGCCGGTTTGCGGCTACGCCTGAAATCATGGCGGTGCTGGCGTCTATCTTTGGGGGTGATTGCAGTGATTGGCGGGGCTTTATGGCTCACTTTACTATGACACCCCGTCCGGCCCGTCCATAGTGGTGGGTGCGCTGGTCATATTCGTTTTTTCGTTGGTGCCCAAACGCTTGTTTGGCCCCAAACCGCAACCGCCGGAGGCGCAGCATGACTGAGCATCAATTGACCAAAAATCAGGACATGGTGTTGACCCAATTGGGCAAAGCCGATGCCCCGTTGAGCGCTTATGATTTGCTGGATCAGTTGCGGGAAAAGGGGCTGAAAGCGCCGCTTCAGATTTATCGCGCGCTCGATAAACTGACTGAGCTTGGGCTGGCGCACCGGCTGGAAACGCTCAACGCGTTTGTCGCTTGCGCCCATCCGGATTGTCATGAAAACGAATTGATCGCCTTTGGCATTTGCGAAAAATGCAACAAGGTGTGGGAATTCTCTGACGATGAAGTGAGCCATCGCCTCAATCTATGGGCCGAAGCGCGCGACTTTACACCCCATAAAACCAGCCTCGAAATCCGCGGTGTTTGTGCCAAGTGTGCTTAAAGCTATGGTCGGGTTGCTAAACTAATCACGCCCTGATACGAAGCGCGTCCGCATTCTTAAAAATCTGTCGCCGCCGTCAGATACGCCTTTGCGTATGGGCCGGGACTTTGCCGTTTTGGAGAGCATGATGAGCGCACCCATTTCTTATGGAGTTGATTTTGGCACCACAAACACGGTGATCGCGCGCGCCACGCCCAATGGTGATGTACAAACGGTACAGTTCGGCATGGGCGACCAAATGTCCGATGTCTATCGGTCGGTATTGTGTTTTCAAAAAATAGAGCGCGACAGTTCCTTCGATGTGGAAGTGAGTGCGGGGCTTGAAGCCATCAAAGCCTATTTGTCGGCACTTTCCGAAATCCGGTTTATTCAATCGTTCAAAAGCCATGCGGCAAGTCGCTTGTTTGAAGAAACGCGGGTGTTTGGACAAAAATATCGCTTTGAAGATTTGCTGGCTGCCTTTTTGCAAACCGCGCGCATCAGCGCTGGGGAACAGCTCGGTGATATGGGCAGCAGTTTTATTTCTGGTCGTCCGGTGGCGTTTGTTGGCGCCTCGCCGGATGAAGAATTGGCGATGAGCCGGTATGAGGCGGGGTATCACAAGGCCGGGTTCCCGACGCCGCAGCATGTTTATGAGCCAGTGGGCGCAGCTATTCCTATGCCAAGCGATTGAAAAAAGATGCGACCGTTCTGGTGGGCGACTTCGGTGGTGGTACCAGTGACTTTTCGATCATTCGGTTCGAGCGGCACGGGGATAAAGTCATTGCTCATCCGCTCGGCTATGCCGGGATCGGGATTGCAGGCGACAGCTTTGATTATCGTATTATCGACGCCGTCATCTGCCCGGAGCTGGGCAAGGGCAGCCAATATCGCTCGTTCGACAAAATCTTGGAATTGCCCAAGCATTATTTCGCCAATTTTGCCCGGTGGCACCAATTGGCGGTGCTTAAAACCTCGCAAAACATGAATGAGCTTGAGGATTTGTGGAACAACTCGCTTGAGCCGGAAAAACTGGAAGCGCTGATCGACACCATTATGGACGATCGGGGCTTTGATATTTACCGCGCTGTATCCGGCGCAAAAGCCAAACTCTCGTCCAACCCGACGGCAGATTTACAGATCAAGCTGGGCAAAATTCAAATTGATCGCGAAATCAGTATTCACGATTTCGAACATTGGATTGAGAAAGACCTTGGCCAAATCGGCGCGGCAGTTGATGGGTTGTTTGCGCGTGAACACATTAAGATGGACGACATCGACCACGTGTTTCTCACCGGCGGATCGTCCTTTATCCCCGCGGTGAAGCGGCTATTTGCCAACCGATTTGGGGCCTGAAAAACTGGCCGATGGTAATCAGTTCCAATCGGTTGCGCACGGGGCTTGCATTGATTGGCTTACTCGACGATGTGAAACCTTGGTTGGCGGGGGCTGAACTCGAATTGAGTTGAGAGTTTTCGAGCAACCGAGGGAACTTTTTTTGATCGCTACAGTTAACTCTTTAGATGCGCACCCGGCATAATTGAGCATGGGTGGCGCCGGATAAAGGAGATAGCTATGCTTTCGTGGATCTTGATCTTACTTGTGGTTGCAGCTGTTGCAGGCTTGCTCGGTCTGGGCACACTTTCGGGTTTGGCGATGAGTGGCGCCAAAATTCTTATTGGTATCGTACTTGTGCTTTTTTTGCTGGTTCTTTTGGGCATTGTTTCGATCGCATAAAGAAGCGACCGAAAAAAAATGCACTGGCAGCGCTAAATCGTCATTACCGAGATTAATTCGTCGAAATCGCGGGTCTCGAGCATTTTCATCGACCAGTCGGCGTAGGCGCGGGATGATATTGGCTTGCGCATCATTTCGATTACGTTGGCGTGTCGGCTATCGAGTTTGATGTTTTCCATGAGCTGATTGATTTTCTGCTCATCGCCTTCGAGCACTTGCGCAAAGTCGCGGCCATTATAGGCAAGCGCGCCGGTAATAATATGCAGCGTATTTTGTTGCTGAGCGTGTTGGACGATACGATCCACGTCTTTTTCGTCCAAGCTATTCATGCCGATGCTGACATAGAGTAAACGGATCATATTTCGCTCCCCATTCGTTTGATCTGGTAACGATTTAGGGTCAGGTTAGGATCATTCTCGCTAAAAAGAGTATAAATCAATCGCCCATCGCATTGATCAGCTCATCAAAGCGCAAATCGTCGATATGTTTCATGTGCCACCCATCAAATGCGCGTGTTTTGACCGGGCATCGCATAATTTCAATCACGCCAGAATGACGGGGGTCAACGCAAATTTTCGCCATCAGCTTTTCGATCTCGGCTTCTTCGCCTCGAGCACTTGTGCAAAATTGACCCCATTATAGCCCAATGCGCCGGAAATGCCGTTTTTAGCGTTTTCCCTTTTCGCGAAAGTGACAATCTCTTGGATGTCTGCCGCTTTAAGATCGTGAAGAGCGGTGCTCACATAGAGTAGACGTAACAAAATCATTCCTCAAAGAATCCAAGGCGGTGTCGCAAACCCCAAGCGGCTTAGCAGAGATTGCTAGCGAATATGCAAGCATCGTTATTTGTGCTTGTTCTGTCAAGATTTTGTGCGGCATTGGCGAAACTCGATGCCGGATGCGCTGGTGATCCCGGCGCGATTCGAACGCGCGACCCCCAGATTAGGAATCTGGTGCTCTATCCTGCTGAGCTACGGGACCACGGGCGCAACCTATCCAACTTTTGGAACAGAGAAAAGCAGTTTGCGGGGATGATTTTTGCCAAATTTTGGTGCAACATCGCCAAAACTACAATTCAATGGGGTATTTATGGGATTCTCCAGCCAAGTTGGAGCACTTATTGTGGCGGGTCTATTTTCATTTGGCGGCTGTGCCATGTCAGCGCTGGCCTGTGACACGCTTTCGCCAGGGCCGAAGGGCCGCGTGGTTGAGATCACTGATGGTGACACGCTTATTTTGGACAACAGCCAGAAAGTGCGGCTAATTGGCATGCAGGCGCCTAAATTGCCATTGGGGCGTATTGGTTTTGAAACCTGGCCCTTGGCTGCGGAAGCAAAAGATTTTTTGGCAGAGTTTGCCTTGGGTGAAGCGGTGCAGGTGTTTTATGGCAGCACGCGAAAAGACCGACATGGACGCGTTCTGGGCCATGTGTTTATTGACGGTGAGCGACAGAAATGGGCGCAAAAGGCAGTGATTGCCAATGGCTTGGCGCGGTTTATTCGTTTGACGATAATCGTCATTGTCTAGACGAGCTTTACGCTGCGGAGCGCCAAGCGCGTGTTGATCGCAAAGGCATCTGGGCGCTTGATTATTATCAGATTCGGCAGGCCGAAAAGCCTGATCAATTGGTCAAGCTGGCTGGGCGTTATGAGTTGGTGGAAGGGCGCGTGTATGATGTTGGCGAAGCCAATGGACGGGTCTATCTCAATTTTGGTCGTGACTGGGACACCGACTTTACCGTCGTAATACAACGTGGCGCGTTACGTGCCTTTAAAAAGGCGGATTTTGATCCGAGAAAACTCACAAATGCCTTAATTCGCGTGCGAGGGTGGGTTGACGATCATGATGGGCCACGCATTGATGTAACCCATCCAGAACAGATAGAGATATTGGCGGCGCAGTAGGGTAAAGCATGAAAAGACGTCACATTGTTATTGCCGTGGCGCTGGCTGGTCTTTTGTCTGGCTGCACAAGCGTATTCACCGGTGGCGTGGGCACATCGCAATTGGGCGACCGCGCCGCAGATCGGGTGCCTGCGGGATCCGACCCCCCCGACTGACAGCGTCATCGGGCTGCGCGAACATCCTAAAATTGTGGCAACCTATGGCGGGGTTTACAACAACCGGTCAGCAGAGATTATGCTGGCGCGGATGGCGGGCAAATTGTTGGTGGCCGCAGAACAGCCCAACCAGAGCTTGACCGTCACCATTCTAGATTCGCCAGAAGTGAATGCGTTTGCGCTGCCCGGCGGCTATATTTATGTGACGCGGGGCATTTTGGCGCTGGCCAGCGACGAAGCGGAATTGGCCGCGGTCCTGTCGCACGAAATTGCCCATTTGACCTTACGCCATGCCCGCGAACGGTCCAACCGCGAACGCACCAGCAAAATTGTTGACCGGGTGATTTCTGGCATTCTGGGCGCTGACCCGGATACGGATCAATCTTTGGCACGCTCCAAGTTGTCATTGGCGGCGTTTTCTCAATCGCAAGAATTAGCGGCTGATCGCCGAGGCGTGCTGGTTGCTGGGGCTGCTGGATATGATCCGCACGCGGCGGCGCGGTTCCTCTCACAGATGGGGGCGGTTTGCGGCCTTTACTGAAGGGGGATGACAGTGGCGATGACTTTTTGTCCTCCCACCCTTCCACACCGTCGCGGATTGAAGAGGCGGTCAAATCTGCACGTCAATTAGGCGCGCCTGGCATCGGGGCAACTGAGCGCGAGCGCTATCAGCGCGCTATTGATGGTCTTGCCTTTGGACCCAACCCCAGATAATGGCACGATTGTCGGCCAGCAATTTATTTATCCGGCGCTTAAGTTCACCTTCTCGGTGCCGAAAGCCTATCAGTTGAGCAATGGTGCGGCTTCGGTTGTCGCGGTGGCCGAGAGTGGTACTGCGTTACGATTCGACAGTGCGAATGTGCCGAGTGATTTGCCGTTGGATGTTTATTTGCGCTCTGGCTGGGTGGCAGGGCTGAACGACGATAGTGTGCGCACCGGGCAGCGGAATGGCGTTGAACGCGTTACTGCTACCGCCACCACCGAAAAATGGTTTTTCCGTATTGCTGTTGTGCGCTACGATGGGCAGGTCTACCGCTTTATCTTTGCCGCCGAACGCGACAGCAAGGTGTTTCGCCAAGAATTTGAGCAAACCATTGATAGCTTCCGGCCGGTTCAAGCGTCAGATCTGAAACAAATTCAAAATTTTGAGGTGGATATTGTTACCGCCAAAGCGGGTCAGCGCGCCGGGGACTTGTCGCGCATGATGGCTGGCGTGAAGCGGCGCGATGATTTGTTTTTGATCTTGAATGGCCTATATCCCGGCGACCCATTGGTTGCGGGGCAAGGGTATAAAATCATACGCCCCCCCAGATAAATAAAAGGCCGCAACCCCCCCAATGTGGGTTCCGGCCTTTTTGATGCAAGTGGTTTTGGCGCGCCTTATGCGGCGGCTTCTTCGCCTGCCTCGTCTGATTTGGCGCCACGACGTGGGCTTTTCGCGAGGTTTTTCTGGATCAGTTTCACCGCTTCGGTCAATGAAATGCGGTTGACCACACCAATTTCACGGCTCATGCGATCGATCGCAGCTTCAAACAATTGACGCTCTGAGTAAGATTGCTCAGGCTGGTCGTCCGAACGGAAAAGATCACGCACAACTTCAGAAATCGAGATCAAATCGCCTGAATTGATCTTGGCTTCATATTCTTGTGCCCGACGGCTCCACATGGTGCGCTTCACGCGAGCGCGACCAGTAACGGTTGAAAGTGCTTTTTCTACGGTTTCTTCGTCTGCCAATTTGCGCATGCCAACGGTTTTGACTTTTGCAAGTGGCACACGGAGGGTCAACTTGTCCTGCTCAAAATTGATGACAAAAAGTTCAAGTGAAAGACCTGCGACTTCTTGCTCATCGATGCCGGTAATCTGGCCAACGCCGTGAGATGGGTAAACAACAAACTCACCTGTTTTAAACCCTTGACGTTGTACTGATTTTTTAGTTGCCATATTCATGGTACTCCTGTTGACGCCCAAACGTTTTTTCACGTTTGTTTTGGCTCTTATCGCCCCCAGTCACAGCTCTATTCTGACGCAAGGATTAGGCCCCAATTCTCATTGGTTACCAAAATGTTAATCCTGTCCTTGTGAAGCAAAAAAAACGTGCCCTCCGGCACGGCTGGTTCGAATAAATTAGCGACTGTTATCTATTTGTAACACAAAATGCCGCCAGAATCAATTTTGGCGGCATGACGACTTGTCCAGCAATATTTTATAGTAAAAGTCCGGCTAATAATGCCAAGCTTAGTCGCCTTCGCCGGGCGCTTCTGAGAAGTATTTCTCAAACTTGCCTTTTTCACCATCATGTTTTTCTGCGTCCGCCGGGGCGTCGCGCTTTTCGGTGATGTTGGGCCAAACTTCAGCAAACTTGGTGTTGATTTCCAACCAGCTCTCTAGCCAGGCTCCGTATCCGGCACAATCGCTTCAGCCGGGCATTCAGGCTCGCACACGCCACAGTCAATGCATTCGTCAGGATGGATCACAAGCATGTTCTCACCCTCGTAGAAACAATCTACAGGGCATACTTCAACGCAATCCATATATTTACATTTGATGCAATTGTCGGTGACGATATAGGTCATGAAGCCAATTCCACTTTGTTTATTGACCCGTTTTAGAACGGTTTCAGAATTGGTTTATTGGCTAAAGCCTTTTCCAAAAAAGTGCAAGTCATGAAACCGGGTTTCCTTTTTCAAAGTTTAGTGATTTTTGAAAAAGCAAAGCTGTTTTTGGCTGAAAAACAAAATGGGTGCAGATTCAGAGCGGATCTTTGCCCAAAAGTGACTGTGTTTGACGTCGCTCTTTCTTGGTGGGGCGGCCTGCGCCTTTTTCGCGCACAGCCTGGGGCAGCGGGCGCGGACCGTCGTTTTTGGGAATGGGCGGTGGGCTCAAATCATCAAAAAGTTCAGCCGCTTGGGTGGCGGAACCGCGTTTTTCGCCCAGATTGACCACACGATAAATCTTGATCTGTCGGGGCAGGGTGACGGTGAGCACGTCGCCCACTTTCACTTTGTGGGCGCAATCATTGCAGCGCTCTTTGTTCACCTTAACGTGGCCGCCATTGACCAGCTTTTGCGCCAAGGTGCGCGTTTTGACGCAGCGGACAAACCACAGCCATTTATCAATGCGTTGTCTGCCCGCTGGCGCGTTCATTTATTGCTTTTTGAGGGCCATCAATGCGGCGAAAGGCGAATCGGGATCGATTGGCTTTTCTTTTTTCGCGGGCCGTTGATTTTGATTGGCGTGGCGGTTGGGGCCTTTGCCTTGTTGCGGTTTGCCGCGCTTTTGGCCTTTGGCTGGTCGCTTCGCACCCTGCTTTGCCCCTTGCGGCTTGCGGTTATTATTGCGCCCGCCGGGGAACCAGATCTCGTCAAATTGTTCTTCGGCTTCGGCGGTAGCGTCTGCCTCGCCAGTCGCCTCATTCACCGCGACGGCGGGTTCCGCATTCTGTTCCGCTTCGGGTGTAGCGCTAGGTTCTGCCGCGGCCGATGTCTCTGTAGGTGCTTCTTCAGGTTTCGCAGGTGCTTCAGCGCCTTCAGCTACAGGCTTCTCATCCACAGGTTTGGCTTCAATTTTGGTGCGATTGACGCGATAGCCAAGGCTTTTCAATACGGAGGTGAATTCTTCACCCGCGCAGCCGAGCAAGGAGGTCATTTCCACGGTGACGCGGAAACCGTTGCCTGGGGCGGCGCCTTCTGGGGCTTCAACGTCTTGATTGCGGGCTGGATCAAAGCTGATCAGCGGGCGAATCAAATCGGCCAAGCGCTCAAGAATATCCACGCGCACGGCACGTTGGCCCACCACTTTAAAGCCTGCGATTTCATAAAGTTCTTTGGCAAAGCTCGGCTCTACGTCAATCGACGTGCGGCCAGACAAAATGATCTGCGGCAATTCAGAAACGCCGGGTTGGCGCACTCCGCCATGCTGCAACGCCCACAACACCAGCGCCAATTCGCGCGGGGCAGGCTTAAGTGAAAGCGGCACATAAATGTGGTAGGCGCCGAACTTCACGCCCATTTTGCGCATGATGCCGCGCACATCTTGATCGAGTGCTTTGACATCTTGCGCCACGTCTTGCCGGGGCAAGACGCCGAGTTTTTCTGCGATTTGGTAGGCGACGCCGCGGGCAGTGCCTTCCAACTCGGTCGGTTCGCGCAACTGCAATAGCGGTTCGAGCAGCGTGTTCACATGGTGTTTCAGCCACAAGGTAATGCGCTCTTGCACCGCTTCAAGCTCAGCGCCGCTCAGGCTTTCATCCGCCAGGATCACAGCGCGTGGGCGGAACATGTCGTCGCCCTGCGCCAGATCGGCGATCACTTCACCGCGCCAGCGGATCAAGCCATCTGTCGCCAACACAAACTCATCGTTTGGGGCGTCGGTCACTTTTTCGGCGCGCTTTTTGATTTCGGGGGCAATGGCCACACCAGCGGCCGTGCGTAAATTTTTTGCGTCGTCGCCTTCCCCGGGGGAGAGGTTAAACCGAAAACCTTCAATAGATCCGATTTTATGGCCCTCAAGGGATACGTCGCCGCTTTGTGATATTTCAGGTGTCGTCATATTCTTATCTCTTAAATGGCGCAGAAGGACGCTGGTGCGTCGATCAACAAATCTTTGGGTAAGGCGCTCATGGAGCGCGTCTGATAAATTGTTCTCGATTTCACTTGTTTTTTCACGCCAATAGGTCGGATCTTTTAGCCAGTCTTTACGATTTGCGACAAAAGTCCAAGTGCGAATTTGTTTAATTCGATTGGACAATGTGTCAATATCACCGACGCTATTGTCGCAAAAGCTGACCTGTTCGTCCATCCAGTCTTCAAAAATATAGCCTTTGGTGCCAAGATTTTGAAAGATTGTGGCAATTATCTCACCATGTTGGGCAGGAGAAATGCTGCGATAATCAGGAATTTGCGCACAATCCCATGCCAAACTGGTCTGTTCACGGCCTTTAATTTCACCAATATTGGGGTGACGTTGCAAGAAATCGAGCGCCAATTGGTCCTTGGCGGTGGGGATGTTGGTGAGCAATTTGTGTTGCGCGGGCACTTCTAATGATTGGCGCAGCGCGTCGAGCGACCGCAAGTCATATTCGCGTGAGCGCCATTGCAACACTTTTACGGGCGCAAATTGGTGTGTTTCCAACTGTTCGATCACATCGTCGGAAAACGGTTCGATACCAGCGGTGATTCCAAATGTGCCGTCGCGCTTATAGCGCCCGGCGCGGCCAGCAATTTGTGCCATTTCAGCGGGCGTGAGGTGGCGCAATTGTTTGCCGTCAAATTTCATGTCGGCGGCAAAGGCCACATGTTGAATGTCCAAATTCAACCCCATGCCAATGGCATCGGTGGCGACCAGAAAATCCACATCACCACTTTCATAAAGATCAACCTGAGCATTGCGGGTGCGCGGGCTGAGTGCGCCCCATCACCACGGCCGCGCCACCACGTTGACGGCGGAGCAATTCGGCAATGGCGTAAACTTCATTGGCTGAAAAAGCGACGATTGCTGAGCGCCTGGGCTGACGCGTGATTTTCTTCGACCCGATATAATCCAGATTAGAGAAGCGCGGGCGCATGATGATGTCGACATCTGGCAGCAGCGCCGAAATGATCGGCGCCATGGTGCCTGCACCCAGCAACAGTGTTTCTTGGGTGCCCCGCGCGTGCAAAATTCGATCGGTGAACACATGGCCGCGGTCTAGGTGGGTGGCGGTTTGGATTTCATCCACCACGACACACTCAACCACAAGATCTGTGGGCATGGCCTCAACAGTTGCAACCCAATACCGTGCCTTGTCGGGCACGATGCGTTCCTCGCCAGTCACCAGCGCCACAGCGTCTGTGCCAGCCCGTTTGCACAATGTCTGATAGATTTCGCGCGCCAACAGCCGAAGCGGCAGACCAATGATGCCGGACTTATAGGCCAACAGCCGCTCGATGGCATAGTGGGTTTTGCCCGTATTAGTTGGTCCCAAAATCGCTTTGAGATTGGGGCCTTTGGCCGGGCGGATGAAATGGTGCGGTGCGTTCATAAGGTCTTTTGGCAAAGCAATGTGTTAGCAGCCTTTAGCCGGGCTTGGTGTGGGTTTCAAATTGAAACATATTTGGATTGGTTCGCCAGTTCAATTTACGATTGGTACAAAGTGAGAACAAATACGGTCCGAATCGCGGTTTGTCCTATATTCTGATTTCGTTCTATACCGTATATAGTAGGCTATGGCGCCTTGCCCACAATTTTTGAGTTTTTAATCAAAAATTTACCATAAAAAACGCTTTCTCCGTTTAGATTGATGAAGGATTGGTTAAAATTGTAACTTTGTTTACCTGCCTTGTTATTTTGTGAACAGAGACAACTGCAAATTAATCGCGATCTTAACCTTTGTAGTGCCGAAAATATGGCACTTGCGGCCAAAAATTTACGAAAAAACTATTGCCGTGCCAAATTGAGAACCGGAAGGCACGGAATCGCAGGTCGGTGGAGAGACCAAAGCGGATGAACAAGAATTGACTTTTATTGCACCGAAAGGCGGGTGAGGACCATGGACAGGTCGCCAAACGCCGTGCCGATCATGACGCGATAGGGGATGACGTACCCTGTGTCTTTAAGCGGTGCAAACCAAACCAGGAATCGCTGGTTGTTTTTCATAAATGTTGTGCTTGCGCTGTCGCTAAAGTGCCCCGGAAATCGGCACGTAGCGCAGTTTGCACAGCACAACGGGGCCCTGATAGCCCGTGCGTTGCGACGTTGCGGTCTGGTTTTCGGCAAAACTCATTTTGATGTCAAACCGCTCAATGCCGGTGAACACCTTCATCTCGCGGTTGCAAATGGCTGGTGAGAGCGTTTCTGCTTTTATAAGAAATGCAGCGACAGGGTCGTTGACATTTTTCAGTTGGCTTTGCTTAACCGGCACGCGGTTCACATTTTCGGTGAGCTTCGGGACGACCTGGAAGCTGTTTACATTGCCAGTTTTGGCCCGGTACTGAACCTTGAACACTTCATTGTTGGCCTTGGTGGTCAGTTGAAACTGTTCTGCCTGCAAGCCATTCTCTGCTGCGCTGCCTTTGGAATCGATGTCGGCGGTGCCGGCGGCGACCAAGCTGGCCAACCCCGAGACAATGCCATCTATATCGACGCTATAGTTTTGACCGCTGGTTTCAAAATCAACGGCGACTTGTGCGATGTTGACGCCACGCAAGGTGACGACATAATTGGCGTCAGCATTAAATGCGGTTGCGGCCATGGTGCTGGCACAAAAAAGGGCGACAGACGCCCCGGTGAGTTTGCCAAATAAGCGCTTACAAACACGCTTGACGGTCGACACTTTTAGAGCCACGTTTCGCCCATGCTCCCTAGCCAAATTTTTTGGCCTGTTGGCCGCTTCGAATCAGTTTTTCTTAACACTGAACGGTGATCGGGGTTGATTCAAGGCAAGAATAGGACAAATTGGCACGCAAGCGCTTGACTAACGGGGCAGAGTTCTCTAATTAGACGCGACTTTTCATTAATATGAGATCGACAAGGCACCGCCTTTTAGAGCGGATTTGTTGGTTTTGACCGAACAGGATGTGAGTAAAATGGCACGACGTTGTGAACTTTCTGGCAAAGGCGTGATGTCAGGCAATAATGTGAGCCACGCGCTCAACCGGACCCGTCGCAAATTTTTGCCTAATCTGTGCTCCGTGACTTTGATGTCAGAAGCGCTGGGCGAAAGCGTGAAACTTAAAGTTTCTGCTGCTGCATTGCGCACCGTTGAGCACCGTGGTGGTTTGGATGCCTATTTGCTGAAAGCAAAGGACACCGAATTGTCTACACGCGCGCTTGGCGTTAAAAAGGAAGTGCGTAAGGCACTTGCTGAAGCGTCTTAAGCTGCGGCTTGAGCGTTTGAAAATTTAAGGATTTTCGCTGGTGCCGCGCAAAGTTTTTTTGCGCGGTGCTTTTTATTGGATGTGGCGCTGGTCACCTGCCGGTCAGCCACAAAATATAGAGGTGCATGAAATGGTGCTCACTCGTCTATTGTTGGCCATTGTGGCCATGGCTGTTGTGGTAACAGCGTCGAACTTTCTTGTTCAATTCCCGGTACAAGCGCAATTGGGGCCTGCCAATTTGGCAGACATCCTCACCTGGGGCGCGTTTACCTATCCCTTCGCTTTTCTCGTTACAGATTTGACCAACCGCTTTTTCGGGCCGCAAAAGGCGCGCATCGTGGTGCTGGTGGGTTTTGCTTTGGCCGTTTTGCTGTCGATCTTTATGGCAACCCCACGTATCGCGATTGCCTCGGGCACAGCGTTCCTCACCGCTCAATTGTTGGACGTGTCGATCTTTGATCGCCTGCGCAATGGCGTGTGGTGGAAAGCGCCGCTTGTGTCGTCCGGCATTGCTTCTGTATTTGACACATTGCTGTTTTTCTCGCTGGCCATGGCGCCAACCTTTGCCTTTATCGATGGCTGGTTTGGCATGGAAGACAGCTCATTGGGCTTTGCCGTACCGTTCCTCAGCTTCGGGCCTGAAACGCCGCTGTACCTCTCCCTCGCGGTGGGTGACATGCTGGTGAAGGCTCTGGCGGTTGTGGCGTTGCTGCTGCCTACCAAGCCTTGCGTCGGGTGATTGCTGCCCGCATGGAAACGGTGCCTGCCGCCTAAACGCTTTTTCAAAAGCGTCGGCCCGATTTTTGGCTGGCGTTTATCGTGAGCAAACCCCGAGCATGTGTGAATGTGCTCGGGGGTTGATTTTGTCGATTTGGGGGCCTAGCTGACCGGCGGGTTTCGCCAGTTCGTGGGGGCAAATGGCTCGATGAGCGCTCTTTCGATCAGCTCTAAATGGTCTTGGCCGTAAAAGGGATCGCCATCCACGATATAGGTGGGGGAGCCAAAGATGCTTTTTTTCAACGGCCCACGCCGTATTGGCTTGCAGCTTTTCTTGCACAGAATCGCTGCCCGCCCTCGCCAGCAGCTCATCGGGGTCATGCCCGAGATCGGTGCTGACTTTTTGAGCGTGTCGGTATCAGACAGATCCGCATCGTCGCGCCAATGGGCTTCGAGCAATTTGTGGGCCATGGCATCGGTTGCTGGGCCGCTGTCCCCCAGCGCAAGAATCAAGCCGGATGCAAGGCTGTAGTCGGCATCGTGAAATGTTGGGCGGAAATTGATGATCGGAACCTGCCGATATTCGGCCCAGCGTTCAATTTCGCGGCCAAAGAAATAATCGACATTGGCCTGAGACCGGGCGCGAAAGGGCTTGCTGCCTTGCTGTTGCACCACGGGGGACAGCAATATCGGCTTATGGATCAGGGTGACCTTATGCGCGTCGCAAAGGCGTTTAAGCAATGCTGACCCAAGATAGGCAAACGCCGAATGGCTGAATAGACATATTCGATGGTGGGCATAAGATCTTCAGTCTACTGGGTTGAAAAATGTGCGCTTAATCTGACTTAGATTTTGCCCTTAGCCAAAGTGCCAGGGCCGTGCTGAGGGCGACCAAAACAAACAAGGTGACGCGCAATGCGCCGCCTTGATCTGGATTGGTTAGGCCATGCATTGCAATAAATGTCGCGTTTAAAACCAAATAAAGGGCAATCGCAACCAACCCCATTCTTGCGATCGGGGTTCCGAAAACGCTCCATAGCGCCCAAAGGCCGAGAACTATATTCGATAGTATTCGGATTGGTTCGGCTTGCCCGGTGCCCACATGGATGGCGATGTCGATAATTTGCACAACAACTAGGGTGAACACTATTCCCAGAGCGACGCGGTTGTTTGGCACGTTTCGATTCCTACTCTCTTAGCGCGGTTACGCCAATTAATGTCGTTTGGATTGTGCCATGCTGTCAAGCAAGGTGCTGTCTGTCTGATCTGTGCCGCCTGTGCCAAGTTCGAATTGTCGTGATGGGCTCAGCGCGATGTCTGCCAGCGATCGAGTCCTTCCAGAATCAAGTTCAACCCAAATTCAAAATGGGTGACGCCGTCATATTCGCCTTCGACCAATGCCATGGTTGCACCGTGCAAAAAGGGATATTCCGCTTTGCTGATCACTGGCAGATATTGCGCCGCGGCGGTTTTGTATTCGCTCGGTTCGACAGGGAAGTTCAGTTCTTGCAGGGTATAGCCATAAATGTGGCTATCAATTGCATTGCGGGCCCAATCGGCCTGGGCATAGGAAAAGCCCGCATTGATCAGGCAACCCAGGGTGGCATCAATATCGGCCATTGTTTGTGTGCCATTGGTGATGGTGGAAATCAGCAAGGGCGGCGCCCAGGGGTGCCTTAAAAAGGCTTGGCGCATGGAATGGGCGCGCCGTTGCAGCAGGTCTTTCCAGTCGCCATCGATTGCCGGACGTTCAAACTCGCCCACCACATGGTCAAGCATCAAGCTAAGCAATTCGTCCTTATTGGCGACGTGATTATAAATCGACATCGCCGTGACGCCCAAACCGCTCGCGAGTTTGCGCATGGAAAGGGCCTCAATGCCTTGCGTGTCTGCAAGATTGATTGCGGTCTCAACGATTTTAGTCGCGCTTAGATCGCGGCGCTTATCGGGGTTGTTTCGCGGGGGCTCATGGCAATCGTTTCACTGTTAGATGGAAAGCAGCTTGACTCATATACAGTGTATATTTATATATAGCGCTCGTCAAATATACACTGTACATAAAGGGGGTGACCCCAATTGGAGGCTCTATGTCTGTTGCGGAAAAAATTTCAACTCTGTGGATTGTGGTGATGATCAATATGGCCTTTGCGGACATTTTGTCCTTCATATTGCCCGGGTTCTTGTCGCAGGTGGCCACGGGCACCGTGGATGGCATTGAGATCACGCCGCTATTTTTGCTGGTGGCGGCGGTTTTTGTCGAGGTGGGGATCGCTATGATCTTTTTGTCGCGGGTTTTGCCGCGCCGCACCAACCGGATTGCCAATTGGGCGGCCGTTGTGGTGACCATTGTGTTTGTGGTAGGCGGCGGATCGCTGGCGCCGCACTATATCTTGTTTGCGTCCATTGAGGTGCTGGCGATGCTCTATATCGCTATCTG